>JAABUN010001270.1_pt1 | contig 57693 bp, 64 predicted proteins | sample 5559311 | NCBI WGS metagenome assembly JAABUN01 (sample SAMN10711877, study PRJNA513370) | rock metagenome | isolation source: Antarctica rocks | place: Antarctica: Victoria Land, Siegfried Peak sud
CCGGCGTCGAGTACTGGTCCTCGGCATCCAGCTCGACGACCCACCCGAAGCGGTTCACCTCGTTCGGCTCGTCCACTACCGAGAAGCGCGGGTCGATCCGCTCCCAGCCCCGGCCCTCGGAGTCGATTCCATACCGCGCCAGCTTGCCGTCGGGGTCCTCAGCTCCGGTAGCGTTGAAATACTGGTTAAAGTTCTCCTCCCCGGACAGCACGGTGCCCCACGGGGTCTCCCCTCCGGCACAGTTGTTAAGGGTGCCAAGCACGCGGGTCCCCGTCGGGTCCGCCGTCGTGCGCAGCGCCTCGTGACCGGCCGCGGGACCGTCCAGGTCCAACTCGGTCTGCGTGTGCACACGCCGGTTGTGCACGCCGTGGCGCCGGTACTCCCACGGGCGGCCGAACCCGGCACGGTGGATTTCGACGACGGTCATCCCGTGCGCGGCCATGATGATGCGCAGCTGCTCGTCGGTGAGGTCCTCGGCGGAAGAGATGTCTGGGAACATCAACTCGTCGTTGGTGTACTCGTGGTTGAACACGAGCAGGCTGGAGTTGGCGGAGTGGTGGTCACCGGTGCTCACCAGGCTGACGTAGTCGCAGTTGTAACCCGCCTGCCCCCGCTGGGCCTCCTCGCTTTGGGAGTGGAAGTCGAACTCGGGAGCACCCTCGGTCACCGGGTCACCCCAGGAGATGATCGGCGACCACCGGTACCCGTCTGGGACCACGACCGCGTCGACGTCCGAAGGGGTGGGCGCGATCGGGTTGAAGCCCTGCCTGCCGGTGTGGGCCGGCTGCACAGCGGCAGCCGACGTTGCTGGTCCCCATGCGGTGAGCCCCAGCAGCGCGGCGCCGACTGCGCCCGCCTGAAAAACGGTCCGGCGCGACAGCGACTGGGTCACCACGTCCCCGAAGTACTCGTTGTCCGAGCGGTTGGGCACCGATTGCGCGCAAGCGTCGCCGCAACGGTACTTGCACGTCATGGCGCTGCGCCCACCCTGATGGGCACGCTGGGTGAGAAACAACAGGTTGCGGTTAGTCGCGGAAGCAGTCACGAATCGTCCTTTGGTGTGCAAATCGGAGGCAGTGATTACAACGCTAGTACTGCACCCCATCCCCCGGGTGAACACCGGATGAAGCGCGATGGTCAAGACAATGGCGCCGTGGTGCCCAAGACCGACCTGAGCTACTCGGGTGAGACCGGGCCGGCCTATCTCCCTGGCCCCGTGCGCTGAAGTGGATGCCGACGCAGTGTTCGGGCAACTGGCCGCGCCAAGTGCAACCGTTTGGTGCAGAGCCTAAGCCATCGCTTGGCTACTGACGCGAGGTTGGCGGCAGCATCGCATCAACCAAATGCCGGTCTCAAAGACACCTTTCTCGATCGTGCGCTTCAGACGTACCGATCCGACGGCCAACCCGTCCACGACCACCACCCACGTTGCAACACGGTCTGTCGACCTTGGACGCGTAGCTGAAGTAATTTGACGCCTCGTAGCTTTGGTCAGGATCTCGTCGGCGGTCTTGGTAAATGTGCAATGGCCTGCACCGTTCGTTCCAACCCTTCGGTGAAGGCCTCGATGGCGGTGCGGAAGTCCTTTACGAAGGCAAACTGTCAAGCATCCCGCATCAGGAACGCTCACCGGTCAGCGATCCTTAACTGGTGACGAGATGGTAGCAATAGTGCTACCGTTTGTTCGTATGGACGTGATCCCACAGAAGGAACTCCGCAACCACATCGGGGAGGTCCTGCGACGAGTCGAGGCCGGAGAGAACCTCACCGTGACTGTCGCCGGCCGGCCGGTGGCTGAGCTTCGTCCCACAGGACGGCGTCGGTGGGTGGGTGGCGCCGTCCTGGCTCGGGTCTGGCAGGGACCCCCACCACGCGAGATGGAAGCCGATCTTGGCCCACTCGATGCCGAAATTGTCGATCCCTTCGCGCCGTGAGGGCCGTACTGGATACTTCCGTTCTCATAGGTGAGGACGCTCCCGGGGATGTCGAGGCGGCCATCAGTGTGGTCTCACTCACCGAGCTGCACTTCGGGGTCCTGCTCGCCACCGACGACGATGAGAGGGCACGCCGCACCGATCGTCTCGCCGCCGTGGAATCGACCTTCGAGCCCTTACCCGTCACCCCGGAAATTGCCCGGGCGTGGGGCCGTCTCGCGGCTGCCGTCAAGCAACGGGGAGGTCAGCCTCGGCGGCGTCAAATCGACCTCGCAATCGCCGCTACTGCGTCGGTGGAACACGTCCCGTTACTCACCCACAACACTGCTGACTTCCAGATCATCGCGGACCTCGTCGACGTACGCCTTCCAGCACAGGCAGGCGGCTGAACCATCCCGGTTGCCTATCGTTGACCGGTGACGATTCGGCCTACGGATACGGTCAGGCGGTTCGGGGACTGCACGACGTCGCTGCGCGCTGCGGGGCCGTGGACTCCACTGAACTGGGCGGTATCGAAGCCGAGCGCCTGAGCAGCATCGTGAGAAACCCGAGCGTGCCCCGGTAGCCCTCGAGCCAGGCACGGCGGTGCTCCAACGATGCCGTCATCACCGGGCCGCTGTCCGGGTGATCCGGGTGATCGAGAGCCCATTGCGCAAGTGACCCGGTCCAGGACCACTCGTAGGCGTCCCACTCCTGCAGGCTGCTGACGTGCCCTTCGAGCGGGACCCAGCCGGCCGAGGCCACGGCGTCCACGGTGTTGGGCAGGTCGTCGTAGTCCTTGACGTCGGCGCCGAGCAGGGTCAGGGCCTGCTCGCTGGGTGGTTGCTCCCAGATACACTCACCAAGAAGGAGGTGACCTTCGGGGTTGAGATGTTCCCCCGCTGCGGCCAGCGTGGGTAGCGCCCCACCGAACGCGTGTGCAGCTCCCACGCTGAGGACGACGTCGAACCGCTTGGCAGCGGTCCACCCCCGGACGTCCGCATGGACTAGCTGCAATCTCGTCGCGAGGCCTTCTCGGTCCGCCTGCTCCTGAACCCGGTCGAAGCCCGCGTCGGACGCGTCGACGCCCACGGCCGTTAGCGTGGGCTCGCGCCGCAGCGCCCGTAGCAGCCAGGAGCCGTCGCCACAGCCGAGGTCCAGCACGGAACGTCGGCCGGTGACCGCGAGGGCCAGGAGACGGTCGACGGTTTCGTCGCTCAGGGGTGCGGCTATCGGATGCCCACTATGGGCAAGGTCGCTGATGTCAGCTCGATCCACACCCTGACTCTATGGCGACCCCGCCACCTAAAGCATCCCCGACTCTCACCGGTGGTCGATCGGCTAGTGGCGCGAATCTGCTTCAGGGCTGAATATTAATCGCCAGCCAGCGTCGAGCACATCAGCTTTGAGCAACGTCGCGTTCTGGCGGTGCCAACTCCCGTCCTGCAGATCCGATCGCAGCCTGGCGAGACCACGTGAGAGCACCGCAGGTTCGAGAAGTTGGAGGCCGGACATCGACTGTTGCACGACTGGATCTAGGTATGCCTCAGGTCGCCGCCAGTACGCCGGCAAGAAGCCATCGACGCAGTCCCACGGGACCGGCAGATCGTGCACAACCGTGTTCGCACCTATTTTCGCGGCGACGTCGCCGACGCTTGGGACATCGCGCCATACCTCGGTGAGTTCCGGGAGGTAGTCACGAACCAGCCAGAAGTCGCCGTGCAGTGCCGGATCGAAGTGCAGTATCACCGCGCGTTCCGCTACTCGTAGCATTTCGCGCACCCCAACTGCCCAGTCTTGCCAGTGATGGATGGTGACAATCGCCATCGCGACATCGAACTGTGCGTCCGCGATTGGCAGGTCTTCCGCGAAGGCCTCCAGCGCCGGCGCCGAACCGGATGATCGCTGCCGAATCATTGTTGTCGATGGTTCGACGGCCAGCACGTACCGATCGTCGGGTTCGTAGGACCCGGTCCCGGCCCCGACGTTCAAAACCGTGCTCGACTGGCCAAGCGCGGCATCGACAGCCGCCTGCCAGCGAGGGTCCGCACGACGCTGGTCCACATACCCAGCACCGATGCGGTCGTAGACAGGGTGAGGCACCTAGTCATCATGGCAGGGACCATGCGCTTCTAGCTTGCCCCAATGAGACACCCCAACGAACGTGAGACGGTGCCTATCACCGGCCGAGTGCTCAACTTCAACCGATCCGCATATGGGGATCCCCCCGCGGATGTTGACGTTTGCTAGTCGGTGCTGGGCACAACCTCGCAGGGTTGCACTGCTCCAGCAGTGACGTCGAAAGATGTCCAGGATTTGTACCCATCCGAAATCCAGTCCCCGTCGTCGTCCTGTTCAGTTTTTGGGGCGATGGCCTCGTGTGAGACGGCCATCACGAATGTCTCTCCCTGTTGGACCGTGCCAGGCGGCAGGGTGACTTGGAGCTGTTCGGTACCTATGGTCATTTGCATCCCTGACAGGCGTCGGTCGACTGGGGTATAGCGACCGGGCGCGCACTGTTGGCCTCCGGCTACGTACATGACATCTGCCTTGATGCCGTACTGCGCCAGCGCGGCCTCCAGTCCAGCAGCGTCCTCGGGTCGCCGAACTTCGACGTTGATGGTGCCAGCGTTTCCCTCTTGAACGGAGTAAGCCGCCTCGGTTCCAAGCTGGGGTAGCACCACGCCGACGCCGCTGGCAAACACCGCTAGGGCGGCGGCAGTGAGCAGGATTTGTCGTCGCCGTGGAACACGAGAAGGTACTACGTTCTGCTGGTCCACGTGCTCTCGCAGTTCCTTGAGCAAAGCGGTCTCGAAAGAGTCGAGTTGTGCATTCATGAGATCACCTGTTCGGGGTCAATAGAGGGTCGGGTGAGGTCTTGAGTTAGGCGTTGCCGAGCACGGTGATAACGCACCCGGGCGTTTCCAGCTGAGATGTCTAGGGCAGAGGCCGCTTCGATTAGGGACAGGTCGTCTACGGCGACCAGTTCGATGACGGACCGCTGCCGCTCGGGTAACGCCGCTAAGGACTGGTAGAGGTGGCGGGCTTGACGTTCAGTGTCGATCCGGGCCGCGATCCGAGCGGTCGTATCTTCGTCAAGCAGTTCGCGTGCAGCGCTGCGTTGAGTTGCGCGCAATGCTCGGGCTCTGGAGCGGTGATGGTTGGCTACCACGTGGCGGGCGATGCCGTAGAGCCAGGCCCGAGGGGGAGCTTCACCTCGATAGGTCTGGCTGGCCTTGATTGCCGCCAGGAAGACTTCAGCGGTTGAATCGGCTGCGTCTTCCGGGGTATCAACCCGCCTCGCTACGAAGCGCTGCACTGCTTCCAGGTGCGCTCGGTATAGCGACTCGAAGGCATCTGGGTCGCGCCCTATCGCGGCGAAGCCATCTAAAGTGCTCATACCTAATTGTGGTCGCAGACACCGATCGCGTTACAGATTGCCTTCCCTATGGCCAACCAATAAACGGGGCGTGCTGGCGCATGGGCAGGTGAGGACGAGACGATGCCACGACGTTCCGTAAGCCGAACCCTCTACGGGGATGCCGCAGGTCAACGGGCACGCCTCGTGGCGGATGTCCCGTAAGCCCCGCCCGCGAAAAAGCCCGGTCAACGGGCGCCAAACGGGGTACGTGTTCGCCGCCTACCAAAGCCTCGACCAACACGAGCCTCAGTCTCACGATCAAAATTGTGAACCCGTCTCAAATCGACGTTTACCTAGGTCGGAGTCTCAGAATCGACCGTGGCGACGTTGCCGCTAACCGGTGGCCTACCAACCGGTGAGGACCAGGCACTTGCGGCCTAGGTTGAACCAGGTGCGCCCTCGATCGGAGGTTGGGGAGACTCGCAAAAGCTGAACACACGGCGTGATCCGGCGTGGTAAGCGAAGGATTGTGTGGGGTCGCTGGCTAGGGCCAGGATGAGTCGCTGCCCATCCACCAGCGCCTGGCTGTACTGCATACCCGGTTTCGGGCACCCAAGCGAGCCGTCGGCCCACGTCACCTGCTCGAGGCTGGTGATGGTCACCTCGCCCGGATCGACCGCGTTACGCTCGGCGAGATCCGCCATCGCGGCTGCCACCCCCGGACGATTGGCTCGCTCGTCCGCTTCAGCCGACGTGGCCACGGCATCAGAGGACGTCACGGGGTCAGCCGCAGGCTCACTGGACGAGCCCGCGCACGAGGCCAGCAGGGTGGTCATCGTGAGCAGAAGCGCTGTGTGCCAGGTCGGGTTTCTCATGGTTGCCTCTCACCATAATGGCTGAGCCTGCCAGGGAGCATCGAGCACGGCCACCCCTTGTACGAGGTGGCCGTGCTCGATGGGCCGGGCGTTCGTTACCGGGCTACTGGGCCCAGACGGGATAGGACGCGTTCAACTCGTCTTCGACATCTTGAGTCAGCGCACGCTTCCCACCCAGCAACGCCACGGTGGCCGGCGAAAGATCGTCGAGCTCGTCCATGACGACGTCGGGCACATCCGAGGTGTCGCTCAGAAGGAGCGGCTGGCCCAAGAACCCGGCGAGCGCAGACCCAGCGAGCGCATCTGGCCACGCTCGACCGGAGGCCACGAAGGCCCCATCGACCGGGGCGTCGAACTCATTGGCGACTGCCGCCGAAGTCCCGTAGCGATTGGTCCCCGCGAGGCGACCGTCGGCACCCACGGCGTCGTACACCGTCTTGGTCACCGCGTTCTCCCCACCGAGGACGATGACTTCGTCGGCATTGAGGTAATCGAGTGCCGACTGGGTGAAGTCATCGACTCGCTCGGGGCGCGTCAGGAGCACTGGCGAACCTTGCGATCCGGCCAGTGCGCCACCGCTGAGAGCGTCCGGGAAGTTGGCGTCGGCGCCGCTGGCGACGTACACCACGGGAACATTCCTGTCGTACAGCTTCGCCACCTGCGCAGAGGTGTCGTAGCGGTCTTCACCACCTAGGCGCTCAACCTGCCCGAAGGCTGCTAGCGCGGTCGCCACGGCGGGTTCCACCACACCTTCGCCGCCGAGGATGACGATCTGCTGTGGCTTGAGATCCTGCAAGGCCGCGACCGTTGCGTCCGGCAGCACGTTGGCCTTCGTGAGCAACACCGGTGAGGCGTAAGCGTTTGCCGCCAAGGTGCTGGGAACCTTGGAGCTGGCGGCTGGGGCTGCACCGGTCAAGGCATCGGCGAAGGTGTTGCCGTTGGCGATATAGACGGTGTTGACGCGGTCCGGGTACTGCGCCGCTATCAGCGCTGCCGTTTCGAATCGGTCCGTGCCCCCGATCCGGTCCACCTCGGGCGGGCTGACCGCTCCGTTGTCGATGCTAAACAGGGTGCGATCTTGCGTTTCACCGTCGGACTGGTAATTGATGGATCCGAGGTATCGGCCCGCTGGAGCGATCTCGTTCCACGAGGCCGTCACGTCCACCTCTTGTCCGGGGGCAACCGTGGCCTGATCGGGGGCCACCGAGAAGTTACCGGCCTCAGCATCGGTCAACACAAAGCCGTTGACCGGAAGGGTCACCGTCGGCTCGGCACTGAAGATGTCAACCGCGATCGTCCACGTCCCCGGTTCCGGGTCGAGCACCGTGATTTGCTCGCTCGAGCCGCCGGACCCGCTGAGGTCCACGAGCTCGTCTTGGGGGTTGTAGGCGTACAAGTCGACGTCCTCGGCGTCGACCTCGGCGTCAAGGGTTGACGCACGCAACGCGGTGGCACCGCTGGGCACCTCGAAGGTGGCCACGCCGTCTTTCGGCGTGCCGCCCCTGGTCGCCGCAACATCGACCACCGTGGCGGGGACGAGGCCATCGACGTCCACGTCGAGCGTGCCGCCAAACCCGGCGATCACGGAGAAGTCCTGTGAACCCTCGGTGCCGGTGCCGAACAACTCCTCCGGTGCGGAGACCAACTCGGGCCTGATCGCGATGGCGCTGGTGACTGACGCGGGTCCATCCCACGTCAGGGACCCAAAGGCGTATTCGCCGATCGGAGCGTCTTGTTGGGTGAACGTCACCGTGAACTCCGCAGAGTCCCCAGAGGCGACCGTGAGGGTTTCCGGCTCGACGCTGACGCCAATGCCGGCCGGGGCCGTGATCTGCGCCGTGTACTGCGCATCGGCGTCGCTCACGTTGGTCACCGTCCGGGTGACGGTCTGAACTCCGGCCAAATCGCCGATCGAGATGGTGGGGTAGTTCAGATCACTGGGGTCGGTGTCTCGGCCGTCGCAGCCGGCGGGGTCAGCAAGCAAGGGCTGCAACTGGTTGAGGGCACAGGCATACGTGAACCAATCGGCGGCATCCGCTTCGTAGACCAAACCGGGTGAGTACGACGATGGGGGCACGACTTCGCCCGATCCGTAGTCCAAGGGCGTGGCGTCTTCTCCGCTGCGCTGGATCGGTTCGTCTGCGGAGTTTGTGGTCCGGGCGGTGGTCATCATGGCCGACTTGATGGCGGACGCCGACCAATCAGGGTTCGCTTGCTTCAGCAAGGCAGCCAGACCGGCAATGTGCGGTGCCGACATAGACGTCCCCGAAAGGCTGTTGAAATTCTCGCCACCATCGGCCGGAGAGAAGGCCGCCAGAACGTCCACGCCGGGGGCGGTGATGTCGGGCTTCAGGAGGTCTCCGCCGCCGGCCAGGGATGGCCCGTAGGAAGAGAACCCCGCCATTTCGGGAGCGACAACGTCACCGCTCTGCGGTTCGCCGATTGACGCAGTCGGGTCCTCAGCCGTTTGTGCGTAGGTCCTGATCAAAGCACCGGCAGCGCTGTCGACGTGAACGGTGGGAACCGCGTGGAAGTCACCGTTCAGCGATTGCGCTGGGTCAGTGTTCGCCAACACGGTACCCACGCCACCGGCGTTGGCCACCGCCTGACTCTTGTCGACCCGAGCGATGTCTCCGCGATCACAGATCACGATGGCCCCAGCGGCGAGGTCGGCGTCGAGACTCGGCTGAGCGCCGGGTTCGTCGGGGTTCACGTCCGGGTAGCACAGGGCCGCGTCGGCGCTTTCCACCCCGTCAGCCGGGATGTCGCCTGCATACACCAGCGGGCTCGAGGCCAGACCGGGCCCCACGCCTACCCCTTCGAAGGTCGTGTCGTCGCCTAGGGTCAGGGTCTTGGCGACGTTGCGCGAGTGCGTGCTCGCAGCGACCGTCATCGTCCACGGCGCGTTGTGCGCCACGCTGCTCACGCCGACGGTGTCACCGGAGTTGCCTGCGGAGGTAGCGACGACGATGCCCGTGGCTGCGGCGGACAGGAAAGCCAGCTCGACGGGGTCTACTACGGACTCGCTGGAGCCGCTGACGGAGTAGTTGATGACGTCGACGCCATCGGTCACCGCGTCCTCGATAGCAGCGACTAAGTCCACGGTGCCGCCGGAAGCCCCACCCTCGCCGTCGGCCCACAAAGCCTTGTAGGCGGCGACCTGTGCGGCAGGGGCCATGCCGCTGCCCTCACCGAGCTCGATTCCGTTCACCGCCATCGGCACCGCGTTATTGCCTGCCGCAGTGGTGGCGGTGTGCGTTCCGTGGCCGTCGTAGTCGCGGGGTGACTCGAACTCCACCTCCGCGACGTCGACGCCTTCGTTGTAGTACCGGGCACCGATGAGTTTGTTGTTGCACTCCACGTTGTTGGCTGGGTCAGCGTCCGTCCCGGCGACACACTCGCCCGCCCAGCTCTCCGGTGTGTTGTCACTCGGAAGGGGGGCCAAACTGGCGCTTTCGGGCCAGATGCCCGAGTCGATGACGCCGACGACCATCCCTTCACCTGCGTTCCCCGGGCCGCCGAACTGTTCGCTCCACACACCCTCATCGCCGGTGAGTCCAAGATAATCCGGCGTGGTGACCGTGTCGGCGGTGCGTATCTCGTTGCGCCACACGTTGAGGACCCCGGGGGATTTGGCGATCGTGGTGGCCTCCTCGGGAGTGAGCACCACGGCAATACCGTTCAGGGCGGTGTCGTATCGGTAGACGACGTCGCTCACCGTGGCCCCCGCATCCTCGACCGCAGCGTCTTGGGCCTCGGCGAGGTAGTCCGAGTACTGGTCTGCCCTCGCGCTCTGGGTGTCGACCTTTTGGCCGACTCCCGGTTTGGTCGGCCTCAACCCTTCGACGCCACCGGCATAGGTGGAGATAGGGAGGTCCGCCAACTGCACGATGTACACGTCAGTGGCGGTGTTGGAGGTGTCGGCCTGGTCTTGCGCGTGAGCCAGGGGACTGAGCGCTACCGGTAAGACGACCGAACCGACGGCCACTACTGCGAGGGCTATTTTGCGAGGGGAACGAGGAGGTAAGCGCACGTGTGGTCCTTTTCATGGAGCCTTCAGCGGCAAGCGATAGGCCACGTCATTGTCGGCTGGGAAGTCCTGCGGGACAGGTCGAGTCTGGCTTGTGTGGAGGTGCTTGTCCACCTTTGGGTCGGTGATAGATACGGTAGGCGGATGGACCTACTTCCCGGCATCCTTTTGGTGGTTATGGCCTTGGTATACCTGGGCTCTGAGGTGACGCTGCGTCGGTCAAGCGGCGGTCAACGAGGGCCCCTGAACTATTCAACCTGGGTCATCGCCTTGGTACCCCTAGGTATTTACTTGATTGCGGCCGTGGTGCTGTCAACCGCATCCTGGAACATTCTTAACCTCACCAGCATCCTGATCGTCTTCGCGTTGCCGTGGGCCCTAGGCGCTTCCTTCCGGGCCTTCACCTCCCCCGAGCCGCGCCTAGGGCCAGCCGCTCTGGCTGGCGGCCTTAGCCTCGTTGGCCTCTTTACGGTGGCCCTCGGTTATCAGACCTAACGTGCTCGCGCGTTCCGTTGAGCCTGCGAGTGCCTTAGATCGACGCTCGCTCTTCGTCGAGACCGCGCTGGTGCTGGGGGTCAGTCTAGGTGCCTCGGCGATCTGGTCGGTGTTGTCGCTGATCCGCAAACTCACTGCAGCCGAGTCGCTCTCGGCCCAAACGACGTCGATGAATCAGACGGTGACCCCAGACCGGTTGTGGCTTGACTTCGCCTACCAAGTGGTAGGTATCGCGATCGCGCTCGTTCCGGTGGTGTTGGCGCTTCATCTACTCGGTCGAGATCTACAGCGTCGCGAGGGCGGTGGGTTGGTCGCCGCGATATCGCACATCGGTGCGGACCGGTCGGAGCCGGTGCGCGACCTCGGCCGAGCGGCGGCGCTGGCCGCGCTGATCGGCATACCTGGGGTGGGGTTGTATCTGGTCGCTCGTTCCCTCGGCTTGAACACGACGGTGTCCACCGCGAATCTGCCTGACGTGTGGTGGGCGGTGCCCATTTTGGTGTTGGCTGCCGCCCAGAACGCGGTGCTCGAAGAGGTGATCATGGTGGGATACCTCTTCACGCGATGGGGGCAAGCGCAGGTGCCGATCGTCATGATTATCGTGGGCTCGGCGTTGATACGCGGCACCTATCACCTTTACCAGGGGTTTGGCGGGTTCGTCGGCAATGTCGTCATGGGACTGATTTTTGGGGTGATCTATGTCAATACCCGCCGGGTGATGCCGCTGATTGTCGCCCATGTGGTGCTGGATATTGTCGCGTTTGTCGGTTATCTCGTGCTCGCCCCACGGGTTGGTTGGCTTTAGAGGTCACAGGGTATGCCGCCCCTCGCGGAGGAGAATCTGGGAAGGTAGAGCGATGAGCAACGTCATCGTCAGCAACAATGCCGCCGCTTCACGCTTCGAAATTGAACAAAACGGTGAGCTAGTCGGCCACCTCGACTATCGAACGTCGGGCAACACCGTTGACCTGACCCATGCCGAAACGGACCACTCCGTGCGTGGGCAGGGTTTAGGCGGGGTGCTGGTGCAGGAAGCTTTGGACCGGATCAAGGTCGATAAGATGACCGTCATCCCCACCTGTCCGTTCGTGGCGACCTGGATCGAGCGCCACGAGGACTATCAGCAACTCCTCGCCCCCCGTTGACCCTCAGGCGCGCCGATTCACGAAGAGCGCTGGCTCGGGGTGAACGCGGCGCCGTCGTAGCGCACGACCATGCCCGGGCGGATTTGTGTCCCTCGACGCACCACAATGTCTCCGTCAACGGTGACTTCTGAATTCTCGATGACCATCCGCGCCATCGCCCCGTCTTGCACGACCCCCGCCAGTTTCAACAACTGACCCAGACGAATGGCGTCGGTGCCGATCTCCACGTTCGCTACGGTGCTCACCTAGCCCAGGCTAGCCGCTGGCGCGACGCTCCTGCTTTTTCCCTTTCCTCACCCGGGGTTCTTATGCGCGGTCAATCTGCTCAGCAGTGAGGCCGAGAAGGCGTCCATCGAGTCAAGGTCCCCCTCGGTCAGGGGGTCAAAGACCAAGCGACGCACCAAGTCTGCGTGACTCGGGGCGGCTTGCTCGAGAAGCTTTCGTCCGGTGTGCGTCAATACGGCAAAAGCGCCCCGTCGATCATCCGGGCACTCTTGGCGCACGATGAGGTCTCGCTTCTGCATTCGGGTCAAGTGGTGGGACAGACGGCTGCGTTCCCACAACAGGGTGTCGGCTAATTCGACAATGCGGACCCGTCCGTCTGCTGACTCGCTTAGGCGTACCAGGACCTGGAAGTCAGGTGTCGACAAACCCCATTCTTGATTCAGCTGACGGCCCACCGCAGCGTTCAGTTCTTCGTGAGCGTTGAGATATTGCCGCCACACGCGCTGTTGCCGATCACTGAGCCACGGGGGTGTTTCGGCGTCCATGCGCCTACCTTAGCGCGATAGTTGACACGTCATGCATTTGGGTGCATATTAGTGACGCGTCAACAAAACGTTGATTCCACCGTGATCCATAGGAGCAACCATGTCGCAGTCCACCCAATCCACCACGCGCCTCACCGATCTGACCGGGAATTACACCATTGACCCGTCCCACAGCCAGATGGGTTTCGTGGCGCGGCACGCGATGATCACGAAGGTGCGCGGCTCGTTCACCGAGTTCGAAGGTTCGGTGCGGGGCGGCGACAGCGTCGGCGACGCTCAGGTCGCGGTGACAATCGTGGTGCCAAGCGTGACCACGCGCAACGCTGACCGCGATCAGCACCTGCTCTCCGCTGACTTCTTCGACCCCGAAAACCACCCCACCATGACCTTCGTTTCCACCTCCGTAGATGCCGTCGAACAGGCAACGCTGCGCATCGGGGGCGACCTCACGATCAAGGGGGTGACTCGCTCGGTCAGCATCGACTTCGACTATGCGGGAGCCGCAACCGATCCCTTCGGCATGGAGCGCATCGGCTTCGAAGGCACCACCACGATCCTTCGCTCCGATTACGGCATGACCTTCAATGCGGCTCTTGAGACGGGTGGGGTTCTGGTCTCGGACAAGATCACCCTCGAGATTGAGATCTCGGCGGTCAAGATCGACTGACGGCACGCAACGGTTGACTTGGCTTGTGCCGCTGAGCGATTGACGAAGCCCGACGCCCCTATGGCGGGTATCGCCTGTCGCCTGTGGGTGAACCGTGACCGCATATGGACAATTTCGATAATGTCGATATGCTTCCCGGCTTGCCGGACGGCAATTCTTTAGTAAAGTTTGATGATGGTGGATGGTCATCGAGCCTCACAGCTCTTCAAAGCGTTGTCTGACCCGGTCAGGCTGGAGTTGTACGTCGCGATTGCGGATCGCGGTGAGGCGATCCCCGTGTCGGACATCCCCGACGTCGGCGTTGCACAGTCGACCGTCTCGCACCACCTGCGCAAGTTGCGTGAGGCTGAGTTGATCGAAGGCAGCCGCAACGGGTCCTGGGTTCACTACCGGGCGGTCCCTAGCGCGTTGGATTCCGTCGCTGAGTTCATAGAGGCCCGCAGATCGACCAAACTCACGCTCCTCGAGGCCGACGAAACCGCCTAACGAGGCCCTACCGGTCCCGGCACACGGCGCGTAGCGTGTGCCCATGACGGTCACCATTCGCCCCGCGCTCGAGCCCGAGTTGCCACAGGTCGGTGACCTGGTCGCTGCGGCTTACCTTGATGATGGCTTGCTCGCCGCCGATGCCCCCTACCTCGCGGACATTCGCGATGCGGTCGGTCGATCCAAAGACTCGGTCGTGCTGGTGGCCATCGATGAAACTGTCGAGGTGATCCTGGGCACCGCCACGTGGTGTCCAGCCTTATCGTCGCATCGCGAAGTGGCCGGCGACAGGGAGGGTGAGTTTCGGATGCTGGGGGTAGCCACGAGGGGTCGAGGCCGAGGGGTAGGCGAGATGCTGGTGCAAGAGTGCATCTTTCGCGCGCAACGCGAAGACCTGGAGGCGGTGGTGATCTCGACGTCGCCGCAGATGCAGGCCGCACGACGCATCTACGAACGCCTCGGCTTCGAGCGCGTCCCCGACCGAGACTGGACCCCCGTGCCCAATTTCCCCCTGTGGGCATATCGGTTGGACCTGCAACGTTCCTAAACCCGTGGTGAGTCTGCGGTCCAAAACAAACGTCAACCCACCCATCCCCATCCCCGGCGAGATCCGTGTGCTGGTCGCTGCGGCCTTCGTCATCGCCATTGGGTTCGGCCTCGTGGCCCCCGTGCTGCCGGCCTACGCGCGAAGTTTCGACGTCGGTGTGGCCGCGGCCTCAGTCGTGGTGTCGGCGTTCGCGTTTTTCCGGTTGCTCTTTGCCCCGGTCGGCGGGGCGCTGGTCTCACGGCTGGGCGAGCGCCCGATCTACCTCAGCGGTCTCCTCATCGTCGCGGCCTCATCGCTGGCGACTGCCTTCGCCGACTCCTACTGGCAACTGCTGCTCTTTCGCGGGCTCGGCGGCATCGGATCAACGATGTTCACCGTCTCGGCCATGGCCCTGCTGGTGCGCCTGGCTCCGCCCACGATCCGCGGGCGCGTCAGCTCGGCATACGCCAGCTCGTTCTTGATCGGGGGCATGGTCGGGCCCCTGGCCGGGGGTGCGTTGGCCTCGCTCGGTCTGCGGGTGCCGTTCATCGTGTATGCCGTGGCGCTGGTCATCGCGGCCGCCACGGTGGCGATTCGGCTGTCGGGGGCCTCGCTTCGCCCTGACCCTGGAGCCTCGGTCAACCCGCCGATGCTGCTACGCGAAGCGCTTGCTTCGCCGGCCTACCGGGCGAGTTTGGCCTCGGGCTTTGCTAACGGGTGGTCAAACTTCGGGGTGCGCGTGGCGATCCTGCCGCAGTTTGCCGTCGCGGTGCACAACGAAACGTGGGTTGCGGGCCTCGCGCTCGCAGTGGCTGCGGTCGGCACCGCGCTGACCTTGCAGGTGGCCGGACGTCTCGCCGATCAGATCGGGCGTCGGCCGCTCGTGATCGCCGGTCTGGCCATCACTGCCATCGGTCTGGGGCTCATCGGGCTGAGCGGCGATCTGCTGGTGCTGCTGGTCTTATCGGCCGTCAGCGGTTTGGGTGCCGGGCTCGTCAACCCTGGCCAGCAAGCGACGGTTGCCGACCTGGTGGGCTCGGACCGCAGCGGCGGCACGGTGCTCGCCGCCTTCCAGATGGCCCAAGACTCCGGCGCCATCGTCGGCCCCATCCTGATCGGGCTCTTTGCCGACGCTTTCGGCTTCGGCCCCGCGTTTGCCGTGACTGGATTGATCAGCCTGCTGGCCATCGGCCCGTGGCTGCTCGCCAGCGAAACCCTGGACACCACTGAGGCGACCACCAACGAAGCGTGAGGGTGAGGGCTGAGTTGACCGTGGTGGCCGGGATCAACCCGATCCGCTGCGGTGTGCCGGTCAGTGATCGGAGCAGGTGCCGAAGATTTCCAGGGTGTGCGCCACGTCGCGAAAGCCGTGTTCGGCCGCGACCCGCTCGGTCCATTGCTCGACCGTGGGGCCTTCTACCTCGACCGTGCGACCGCAATCACGGCATACGAGATGGTGATGATGCCCGGTGCTACATATCCGGTATGCGGCTTCACCGTCTTGGGTGCGCAGCACGTCGACTTCGCCCGCTGCGGCCAGAGCCGTGAGGGTGCGGTACACGGTGGCTAACCCGACACTCGCCCCTTCAGCGCGCATCCGGGCGTGCAGGTCTTGGGCCGAAGTGAAGTCTTCGATCTCACCCAGGCGCGCCGTCACCGCAGCCTGCTGGCGGGTGGGACGTCGGGTCGTCGACTGCATCAGTTTCTCCGCTCCACTGGGTCAATCCGTTCCTCGTCGTGATGTTCATCGTAATGTCCCCCGTGCACTGCATGGCGATGACCGTCGTGCAGGTAGTCCACATGGTCCTTGTGCGGAACCGCCGGATGGCCACAATCAGCCCCATGCTCGTGATCGTGCTGTTCCGCCATACGGTGCCTGCGGCCCGACAGGGAACTCACAATAACCCTGCCGACGACCACCACGGCGAAGATAGCGATGGCCAACAACACAATCGTCCCGCCAGTGGCGGTGTCGGCGTAGAACGAGGTCACGACCCCACCGACGGCGGCGAGGACACCAAAACCCGACGCCCACCAGATCGCCGTGCGGAAACTCCCAGCCACCTGCTGCGCCGCCGCGTTGGGCACGATCATTAACGCGCTGATCAACAGCAGCCCGACGACCCGCATTGCGACGACAACGGTGATCGCGGTCAGCGCGGCCAGCAACAGGTTAAGCGCCGTTACCGGCAGACCGCTGGCGCGTGAGTACTCCTCGTCGCCGGCCACCGCGAAGAAGCGCTGCCGCAGCACGGTCGTGAGCACGACGATGCTCGTCGAAAGCACTCCGAAGACCACCAGGTCGCCGGGGCTGGTCGTGGTGATGGCACCGAACAAGTACCCGGTCAAATTCGAGGTCTGGCTGCCATCGACCTTGTTGATGATGACCACACCAGCCGCGATTCCGCCGTAGAACATGATTGCCAGCGCAACATCGCCGCTGGTGCGCCCCCGCAGCCGGATCAGCTCGATCCCGATACCCGCCGCCATCGCGGCCACCAAAGCGGTGATGAGGGGCTGTTGGTCCAGCAGGACACCCACCGCGACTCCCGCCAGCGCGACGTGGCCCATCCCGTCGCCAATCAACGACAGTCTTCGCTGGACGAGGAAGATACCGACCAGTGGCGCAGACAGTCCGACGAAGAAGGCCGCCAACAGCGCGTAGCGCATGAAATCCAGTGCCAGCATGTCGCTCATCGGTGAACCTCGGCCTTCGACGTTGGCGTGGTGTCGTAGGGGCCACGCATCAGGTGGTGCCCGCGGCGGTCCACCTCGTCGTGATGATCCCCGCCGCGATGGGTTTCGCGGGTGAGCGCCTGCATATGGGAGGCGTAGCCGTCGGGGGAGCCGTCAAAGCTCACCTGGCCCGCGTCCATCTCGATGATGTGGCTGACCACGCCCTGCAGAGCAGTCAACTCGTGGGTGACCACCAGCATCGTGACCCCGGTGTCCACCAACCGGCGCAACACCTGGACGAGTCCGGCTTGGGAGGCGTGATCCACCCCCGCTGTCGGCTCATCCATGATCAACAGTTCGGGCTCGCTGACCAGGGCTCGAGCGATGAGGACGCGCCGCTGTTGACCACCGGAGAGGGTGGCGACGTCCGTCTTGGCCCGGTCAGCCAGGTTCACCGTGGCCAGCGCCTGATCCACCAATTCGCTGTCCCGGCGGGTGGCCGGTCGCCACCATGGCCGGTGCGGCAACCGACCGGTGGATACCACCTCACGCACCGTGGAGCGCACTGAACCGGACAGCGTATGGCGTTGCGGCACGTAACCCAACCGGCTGCGGTCCCCGTTTCGGGTCAGCGGCGCACCGAGCACCTCGACCTCACCGGCGAGGTGCTCGGTGAGCCCGAGCAGCCCCCGGACGAGGGTCGACTTGCCCGAACCGTTCGAGCCGAGGACCGCCAGCACCTCACCGGGGGCCATCTCGAAAGTCACGTCAGAGACGACGGAGCGCCCGGCATACCCGAAGGCCGCCGAGCGCGCCGCGACCACGGCTGAGGTGTCGGCGGTCACGAGCAGCCTTGGCCCTCGCGCAGCGCCTCCAGGTTGGCTCGCATGATCTCAATGTAGTCCTCGCCGGGTGAGGCGTCGGTGACTCCTTCGATGGGGTCTAGGACCTGGACCTGTGCCCCGGTCTCGTTGGCGACGGTCTCCGCGATGTCGGCGCCGAGCAGGACCTCGGAGTAGACCGTGGTGGCACCCGATTCTTCGACGATCTTGCTGACCTCGGCTAGACGCGCCGCCGAGGGCTCGGAGTCCGGCTCCAGACCGGTGATCCCGACCTGCTGGAAACCGTACGGCTCAGAGATGTAAGCGAAAGCCGAATGGGTCGTGACCAAGTCCTCCTGGGTGCACGAGGCCAACCCGGTGTCGTACTCCTGCTTCAGAGCAGTCAACTCAGCGACCAATTCCTCGGCGTTGGCCTGGTAGGTCTCCGCATTATCGGGATCGGCCTGTCCGAGCTGGTCTGCGATCGCCAACGAGACATCGGCCATCCGCGCGGGGTCCAACCAGAAGTGCGGATCCGTAGCACCTTGCTCCTCTTCGGAGTGACCCTCTTCCTCCTCGGTGTGCGCTTCTTCGTCTGCCTGCTCCTCTTCGGAGTAGCCACCCTCCTCCTCTTCGGAGTGGGCCCCCTCCGGCTCGCCCTCGCTCGTAGACTCCATCAGGTCCGCCGCGTCGTTGACGTCGAGGGAGTGGTCGCTCGCCTGGCCCTCGACGGCGTCATCGACGCCTGGCTGGAGGCCGGAGGAGAAGATCACTAGGTCGGCCTGCTTGACTCCGGCCACACTTTGCGGGCTCAACTCGGCATCATGCGGGTCAACGCCGGGCGAGGTGAGCGTTTCCACCGTGGCCAGGTCTCCCACGATCCGGGTTGTCGCGAACTCCAACGGGTAGAAACTTACGATCACGTCCATCCCCTCTTGCCCATCCGCAGCGGCGGGAGCGGAATCTTCAGAATCACCGCAGCTGGAGAGCAGTAGGGCGGCAAATGGGAGGGCGGCAAGGGCAGACAGACGTGGCGAAGGCATACCTATATTGTGATGCGCAATGGTAATCATTGTCAATCTCAGTAGCCGGCGACGGCGAGCATGGGCGTGGCGCTGACGTGCTCCTTCTGGGAGTCCAAACGCGTTGATCGCGGCTCAGTTACAGCTGATGTCGATGTCACCGTTGCGCGGTGGGTCGATGACCGTCGTGCCGCAGGCACAACCCTGCCCGCGCCAGGCTTGGAGGCCTTCGCGAATGGCCACGGCCGCAATCACCAGGCCGGCGATGGGGTCGGCCCAGGACCAGCCCAGGGTGGCGTTCAGGAGTAGGCCGGTCAGCAACACGGCGGATAAGTAGGTGCACAACAGGGTTTGGGCTGAGTCGGCGACCACGGCCTTGGACCCAAGGCTCTTACCTGTCCGCCGCTGCGCCCAGGACAAAAACGGCATGATCGTCAGCGAGGCGATCGCCAGAGCGATCCCCACCTGCGAGGTCTCGGGCTCATGGCTGCCGACCAATGCCCGCACCGCCTCGAAGCCCACGTATGCGCCTAGGGCGAAGAACGACAGGGCCATCAGCCGCAGGGCGCGACGTTCGCGGGATTCCGGAAAGCGATGGCGGAACTGCCACAAAATGATCATCCCGCTGCTGACCTCCACCATGGAGTCCAAACCGAACCCGACCAACGCGATGGACCCCGCCGCCAGGCCGGCGACGATCGCGATGCCGGCCTCGATCAGGTTGTAGGACACCGCCGCGACAGCCAACAACTGGGCACGCCGGCCGAGTTGTTGGCGTCGCGCAGGGTCCTGCACGAAGGTGGCAGCGTGCGCGTTCGTGCTCATCTCGGACCCTCGCCATAAGTGGGGCACAACACGACGGCGTCACTTGTTGCCGCCAGGAGCTCCTCGGCGGCGGAGAACACCTTCAGCACCGCTGCAGGGTGAGGCAAGGAAAACACCGACGCCCGCCCGGCAGGACGCGACTCGACCAAGCCGCAGTCACGCAGGCAAGCGAGATGCTTAGAAACCGTCGATTGCGCCAGATCTAGATGGGCAGTCAACTCGGCCACATTGTGCTCACCGAGGAGTAAATGCCGCAAGATTGCCACCCGTGACGGATCGCCCATCCCTCGGAACAGGCAGGCCGCAGCCCTGCTCGCGGTCGTTTCGTCGATGTCGTTGATACCGTCGTGAACCATACTCGAAGTCATCGCCACATGGCGATATTAACGCCAAGTACGGCAAGTAGACAAGACTGCTACCGCAGAGGTGACCGACCTGGTCGCGGACGATCTACCTGTCGTGGAAACCAGTGCGGGGTGAGCCGTGCAACGCCGATGCCTACGAGGACGGGTTGAAGGAGTTCCAGGACACCGTGGACTAGGTCGACTCCGATTCGTCCACGATGCTGAAGCCGTAAGCGGGCGGGTCGTTCATGATCATCCACCCGGTCCTGAACTACTTCGCGGAGGACTACGACCTGAAGCCGATCAACATCGAACTTGAAGGCGACGAGCCCAGCGCTGCCGACATGCGCCGTCCGGTCGAGGCGGGCCGCGAACGTGGTATCTCTGCGGTCTTGGTCCAACCCCAATTCGCGCAGAAGTCGGCCAGTAGCATCGCCGAGCAGCTCGGAGTCCCGGGCGAAGAGGTGGACCCTCTCGCGACGGATTGGGACCAAAATATGCTTACGATAGGAGAGGTTCTGGTCTCATCGTTCGAGACGTCCAGATGGGGTCGCCGACCCCCGGGGTCGCGCTGGAATTTCGCGGGGTTAGCGCCGGGTATGGCGGGCCACCCGTCCAGCGCGATGTCGACCTGCGGGTTGAGGCAGGCGAGTTCTGCGGTGTCGTCGCTCCCAACGGCGGCGGCAAATCGACACTGCTCAAGTTCGCATCACCAGTAGTATTCCGCCAAATGCGCGGCGTCCTACACCAGCGCGGTAGGGACTGCTAGCGACTCAGCCGACTCCCCTTGATGTGGGCGCTGAGTCGGAACTGGCGGTTTCCCGTGGTAGCGGCGAAGACCGGATCAGGTTTAGTCGCGACATCCGCCGCGGTTCCCCAGGGCCTGCACGATGCGGCACGCCGTCGAAAGGCCCACCGACTGGCGGTCGGTCACGCTCACCCTCAGTCACGGTGCGCTACGGTATTCCGTACAGGAACGATAATCGTTCTTGATTGTCCTGGAATCACGACCAAAGGAGACTGCGTGAACCGCAAGGAGTTGGCCCAAACCATCGCCCGAGAGTCCGACCTAACAGTCGCGCAGGCTGAGGCGGCTGTCACTATCGCGTTGGACAGCATCGTGGAGGCTGTCGCGGACGGGGAGGCGGTCGTCCTGACAGGCCTCGGCACCTTCGAACGGCGGCACCGTGCGGCCCGTTCCGGTCGGAACCCACAGACCGGTGAAGCCATCAAAATCGCCGCGAGCAATGCGCCAGCGTTTAAGCCGGCAGCCGGTTTCAAGAGGCTGGTCGCGGGCCGCTGAATGTCGCGCACGGGGCGAAGTTAGGTCATTGACGCCCGAAACGACGCGCTGCAGCACCAGAACGGAGAGCGCCACAGTTCTTGATACGACACCACACCGGCTCCACCGAAGCCGTGTGCTCTCCCCGTCGACCCCGAGGGACTCTCTCGGCAAGGTCGACGGGCGGCACGCCGACCACGCAACCAACGCCAGCAACGCAGGTGCGGGTGTAGAACGACAGGCTGACCGACCGCTTCGTGGTGACGTCCCTGAGCGACGCACCGAATGGGTCTACGCCGACATGGTGTCCAAGCATGATTCTCAACCTCACAACAGGGCGAGATTGCTCACGGGGCACGGATCGACAACCCGAAGGAGATCAACCCTGTCGTATTTTCGCGCGCGGGTTCTGTTTGTTGATGACGAAGGTGCGTCCGCGGCGGTGGACGACCTGGGATCCGGGTTGGTTCTTCAAGGATCTCAACGAGTTACGAACTTTCATGATGCAACCTTTCGTGTGCCGGTGGGGTGGGATGTCGTTCGCGGGGTCGAAGCGGTCGGCGAGAGGCGTCAGGCCACGCGGGTGATCGGGCCGAGCCAGGGTTCGAAGCCGTCTTGGGTCACCGTCCATCGGGTGCCACGAGAATCTGCTTCACGTTCGGTGAGCAGGCACCGTTGGAAGGCTTGACGTATGTCGTCTGCGTCGTCGTCGAGGCCGGTGACGGTGATCCTGGTGACCGGTTTGGATAGGCCCCAGGACCCGACCGAGCCCACGCTCAGTTGTCCTCCGGCACCTTGCCAGCCGCAGATCTCGCCGGGGCGACTAGAGAGCCAGAAGCACCCGCGGGAACGGCGCGGGCCCCCGCCGATCAACTCGATGGCCTCCAGCAACCGCTCGGGGTGTAAGGGCAGCGCCGAGTGCAGGTCCACCGTCCAGACGTCGTCGTGGGCGGCCGGGCGACCCGGTGCGCGACGCACCTCGGCGACCCAGGACTCGGCGGCCTGGTGGCGACGCATCTGGGCCAAAAGCGCTCGAACGTCCAGGCCACTAGTGTCGCCAACCACCGGGACCCCCGGTCGGGCCAGGGCGCTGACCAAGGCGGCACCCTGGTCGAGGGCCGTGCCGCTGAGTGCGATGTGATCGGCATACTCGATGATCGCTGTGCCGACTTCGCCGACCCCGCGTTCGTCCTCATCGCAGGAGTGCAGTCCCCGCTCGCACAGCAGATCGTCTCCGAGCAGGTCCTCGATCAGCGTTTCACCCTCAAGCGCGGCGACGACATTGGCGATCCGTACCCCCGCACGGCCCTCGTGGGCGCTGACCCGGCATACCTGGGTAGCCTCCGCGCCGACCGGCAGGTGTGCGATGACCGTGTCCCACCTCCCGTCTTCGGTGAGGTGGTGCAAGGTGGGCACCACGTCTTCGCGTATCGCACAGGAAACGCACGCGTGCTGCAGTTCGATGACCGTGTGATCCAGGGTTCCGGTGACGTCGCTGACGACCCGGTGCAAACGCTGCTCAACGACGTCGATGCGGTGTTGCACGACGACGGCGTTCGGGAGGTCCCACTGCAGGGCGATCGTGGCTGCTGCCATCGGCGCGGCGGCGATGCCCGTCACCACCACGACCGGAGCGCCCGTCATCACGAGCGACCGTAACGTCGTTGGAACCGCTCGACTCGGCCAGCGGTGTCGAGCACCCGGCCCCGCCCGGTCCAGAACGGGTGACTCGCGCTGGACACGTCCACGTCAACGACCGGGTAGGTCGCCCCTTCCCACTCGATCTTCTCCGCTGCGGTCATCGTCGAACCTCTTCCATGTAGAGTATGAGAATCGTTCTCGTATCGTACACGGAAGGTTGCCATGTCTCGAACCTGTCAGGTCACCGGCGCTAGCCCCGGTTTCGGCCACCAGATTTCCCACTCCCACCGCCGCACCAAGCGCCGCTTCAACGTCAACGTTCAGGACAAGCGCTATTGGGTACCCAGCCTCGGACGGCGAGTGAGGATCCGAGTGAGCCCGCGTGGAATCCGCACCATCGACCGGCGCGGCATTGATGCCGTCGTGACCGACCTGATCGCCCGTGGGGAGAAATTCTGATGGCCTCACGCTCAGGCGAGGCACGACCCAAGATCGTGCTGCGCTCCACTGCCGGGACGGGGATCTCCTACGTCACCCGCAAGAACCGGCGCAACACCCCCGACCGATTGGTGTTGCGCAAGTACGACCGGCTCATTCGCGCACACGTCGAGTTCAAGGAATCCCGCTGATGGCCAAGAAGAGCAAGATAGCCGCACAACACCGACGCGAGGCAACCGTGGCCCGGTATGCCGACCGCAGGGCGTTCCTCAAAGAGGCCGCCCGCACCGCCAGCACCCCGGAGCATCGCCGGGTTGCGGTCACTGTGCTGAACCGGCTGCCCCGCGATGCCAGTCCGGTCCGGCTGCGCCACCGCGACCAGGTGGACGGTCGCCCCCGAGGCTACGTAGGCAAAGTCGGGCTGTCCCGGATCCGCTTTCGGGAATTGGCCCACCGCGGAGAACTGCCTGGCATCACAAAGTCCAGCTGGTGAAGCAGCAACCCGACGCCCCGTTGCCCGGACACCGCCGCGAGGGATCGGACGGTCCCCTCCTGGCGGTGTGCCAGGGCACCCGGTGCCGCGCGCTGTGGCACCTGGCGGGCACTGAGGGACTATTCAAGGCCACGGTGGCCAGCACTACCGGCGGCCTCCTCATCGCAGCGGACTGCCTCGGGCCGTGCCACCTCGGCGCGGTCGCCGTCATCGCGCGCCGCCACGGGAACACCGGAAACAGTGGCCCAAGCCTCTGGCTATCCGGCGTCGAGCAAGCCCCTCGCGGCGAAGCCCTGCGGTGCTGGGTCGCTGCGGGAGGACCAGCGGCAACAGGCGATCCCACGGCAACGGTGCCCGCGGCGCTGAGCGAGGCCGTGATCGCCCAAGGACCACGACTAGCCGCACCACGACGCACCAAGCGCACCTAACACCCAGTCCTAGGCAGGCGATAGCCCGCCTTCTGCATACGAAGGTAGAAACACCATGGCTGTTCCCAAACGCAAGATGTCACGAAACAACACGCGCCACCGCCGATCCCAGTGGAAGGCCACCCCACCAGGGTTAGTCAGCGTCCACACACCGCAAGGCACGGTGCTCATCCCGCGTCGGCTCGCTCGGGCCGTGCGGCGAGGTCTGATCGACATCGAGCCCTATCTTGACTCCCAGAAGTCGCGATGAACGGCGAGACCGAACCCAGGACAGGAAACGCACATCAGCCGCCAGCGACCGCCGCTGGTGATGCATCCTGGCGCAGCGACGTCCGCAGGATGTGGGAAGGCGCGGACTATCCGGCCATCGCCGCATCCCTGCGGCCCGCTGCCCGAGAGGTCTCCCTATCCGCGGGTCGAGGGGCCGGCCGCTCCGCGCTCGACCTGGCCACCGGCACCGGGACGGTGGCCTTCGAACTCGCAGAAGCCGGCTGGGCCGTCATCGCCATCGACCTCGCCGCCCGCCTCATGTCGATCGGTCGCCGGCACGCAACCACAGCTGGCCTGACGGTCGAGTTCATAGAGGCATCCATGACGCAGATCCCGTCGGCGGACGCATCGGTAGACCTGGTGACCTCCGGTTTCGGGTTGATCTTCGCCCCAGATCCCCGCGAAGCCCTGAACGAGATCAGCCGGGTTTTGCGGACCGGAGGACGGCTGGTCCTCTCGGCCTGGACCCCGGCAGGCACGATGGGGCAGATGACCAGCCTGATCGGTGAGTTTCTGAACCACCACAAGATCGCCATGGCCCCGTTCCGATGGGGAGGCCCGCTTCTTTCCGATACCTGGTTGCGGCCTCAATTCACCGACATCGAACATCACACCCACGCGCTGCATTTGCCGTTCGACAGCCCAGATGAGGCCACCCAATGGTTCTTCGACCGTTCTCCAGGACACCGGTCCGCCCTGCTAGCAGCAGGTGAGCAAGGACCTGGCCTGATCGCGGCGGTGACGACGTGGATGACCCAGATAGCAGGTGGCGATCACGCTTTCGACCTGTCACCGACGTACCTCATCAGCACCGCGCGACGCCTCTGACAGCGGCCGGGGACTCGTCACTCAGCGAGCGTCAACTCGGACCGGGCGGACGGACGGTATACCGAGGCTCACTGGTACGAAATCATGACGGGCGTGGGCTCCTTCTCCATCGTCTGCTCGGGGGTCAGCATCGGCTCGTCCTCGTCGTAGAAGTTCTTCCACCCGAACGGCATACCCTCGCGGGCGTTGTCGACCACCGATTGCCAGGTGCCGTCCTTGAGGTCGGGGCTGCCCTGGCCGTCCATATGGACCAGCACCTGCAACTCGTCGCGGCTCATGTCGATCTGGTCTTGGTCTTGCAGCATCGTGAGCCGGAACTGGTGCAGCACGACGAGCTTCTGCGGCAGTTTCTCTTTCTGGGTCAGGTCGGCCAGCCAGTCAAGGACCGTGTTGACCTCGTCGGCCTCGACCTGCCCGATCTGCTGCAGCGGCCGCTGGGTAGGCGTCAGGCGCCACTCCGGGTCGAGGGCCAGACCGACGTGTGGGTAGGTCAAGAGCTCCTCGTAGATCTTGGCTTGATCCAGGAAATTGGCCCGGCCGGGCTGGAGGTCCAGTACGACGTAAACCCCTTCTTCGCCCGCCTTCTCAACCCAGGGTCGCAACTCCTTGACCGCGATCTCACCGGAGTAGTCACCGTCGGCACCCGCCGAGGCCTGCGCGATGGTGGCGATAATCTCGAAGGTTGGAACCACCGGCACGTCGGTCAGATCTTCGTAGTCGGCCGCTACCTCTTTAGCGCGGGCAATACTCGCGTCGAGATCCTGCTCGCCCAGCACGCCCAACCCGGGAGTCCCGGGGGTCCCGTAGAGGGCCACCAACAGGCGCCCGGGGAACAGGGCCTGACCGCCACCCGGGAGTTGGACCCCGGTTTTAGCCACGTCGATGCGACCGGTCAGCGTGTCGGCGTCCCCAAACTCAGGGCCTACAGCCACGACTGAGTCCGGGTTAGCGTCGGCCAGGGCCGTGATCGCCTCCGCGTCGTTGCGCAGGTCGCCGCCCTGGATCGGCACCACGGTCGCCCCGGCCGCCGTTGCCGTGGCCGTCGCGGCCTGGGTGGGGTCGCCGCCGTCGGAGTCGACGAGCACCGCCGTGCTGGTGAGCCCGGAGGCGGGGACGACATCCTCGATGTCGTCAGCACCGGTCACGACATCGACGTCGTCAACCTCGCCGAGTGCGCTTTCGGTGCCCTCACCAACCGCTAAGACCTGCTCGGCCCCAAGCCGGGTGATTTCTTCGATTTGCGCGGTGTTGCCGTTGTCGCTCGGTGGGGCGGTCGCGCTCGACTGGTCACCTGTCGACGCTGCGGTATCCGCAGTGCTTTGTGCGCCGTCGCCAGCGGTGCTCGTGGCGCCGTCCTCGGTGGTGCTCGAGGCCATGTCGCCGGTGGCCGGAGCGGGTTCACTGAGCAAGAGCAGCGGAACGCCGAGACTCTCGGCGCTCTCGGCCCCCTCGTCTATGCCTGCGGCGTCACCGGCGCTCGCCACCACGACTGCGGGGGCGCTGGCGAACAGGGCCCGAGAGGCATCCACCGACACGGAGCCGCTTCCCTCCTCGCCACTCCCGGCCACGGTGACGGCGTCGGCAGCATCGTTGAGTTGGGCGCTGGCGGTGCTATCTTCGGCCTCGGCCTCGGCCTCGGCCTCGGGCGCGGAGTCCGTGCCGGCGCCGGTGCCGGAGGCGCCATCCTGGTCCGAGCCGGAGTCGTCGCTACAGCCGACCATAACGACACTGAGGGTCGCAATGGCGGCACCGACGCGGATGCTTCGCTTGGTCGTTCCGCTCGAAGGGTGGCGGGTGGGTCGCGACATGGTGGGTCTCTTTCCCCAGAAGAATCAGGACTCGGTCAGGCTATCGGCGATCAACCATGCTGGTGGCATGGAACCCGACGATTCAGCAGCCAATGGTCGTTGCGCATGCGGTGATATCACCTACCTTTGCACAGGACCGCTGCGAAACGTGGTCAATTGCCACTGCGACCGGTGCCGTCGGATCACCGGACACTTCATGGCCGCAAGCGGTTGCGACATAGCCGATGTAGTCATTGAGGGTGACGCGCTGCGGTGGTACGAAGCGGTGCCAGGGGTGTTCTACGGCTTTTGTGGCGTGTGTGGCTCGACGATGTTCTGGCGCGTCGATGCCCTGCCCACCTGGATATCGATTGCCGCCGGGACGCTCGATCAGCCCAGCGGTCTGCATACAGAAGCGGCTTTGTGGACCGACCAGGCTGCTGACTATCACCGGTTGGACCCCTCTGTTCCCGCTTTTGCCCGTGAATCGGAGGCACCGTCGTGATGTAGGTCACTTGACTTGGTCGACTGACCTACATCGGGCAGAATAGGTCCTTCAATCGACCAATCCCCAGGAGTTTTCATCATGACCCCCCGTCGCCGTTGGGCAGCACTAGCAGTGCTCGTCCTGCCGGTGTTACTGATCAGCGTTGATATGACCGTGCTCGGCTTTGCCATTCCGGCCTTGAGCGCAGACTTGCAGCCGTCTGGCCCGCAACTGCTTTGGATCATCGACATATATTCGTTCTTGCTTGCCGGGCTGCTCGTCCTGATGGGCAACCTGGGGGACCGGATCGGGCGGCGCAAGCTGCTAATGATCGGTGCCACGGCTTTCGGTGTTGCCTCGGTCCTTGCCGCGTTTGCGACGTCCGCCGAGATGCTGATCGCTGCGCGGGCGCTACTCGGCCTGGGTGGAGCTACGTTGATGCCGTCAACGCTGTCGCTGATCCGCACCGTTTTCCCCGACGACCGCGAGCGTCGCAACGCGATCGCCGTCTGGGCTGCCTCGTTTGCTGGCGGGGCCGCCCTGGGCCCGATCCTCGGTGGGTTCTTACTCGAGCACTTTTGGTGGGGCTCGGTGTTCTTGATCAACGCCCCCGTCATGGTGCTGCTCCTCATCGGAGCCTTTTTCCTGCTGCCCGAGTCGCGCAACCCCTCACCGGGCCCCTTCGATGTGCTCTCGGCTGCGCTGTCGATCAGCGGCATTTTGCCGCTGGTCTACGGCCTGAAGGTCATCGGCACCGAGGGCGTAAGCCTTCCTGCGGTGACGGCCCTGGCCGTCGGCGCGGGCCTGCTCGCGCTGTTCGTCCGCCGGCAGCGTCGCCTCGTCGAACCGCTGCTGGACGTCACCCTTTTCGCCAACCGCATCTTCACCGTGGCTGTGCTGACCAACTTGCTGGCCACCTTTGCGCTCATCGGAGTGCTGTTCTTCCTGCCGCAATACCTGCAGATCGTGCTGGGGCTCTCCCCGCTGACCGCCGGGCTGTGGATGATGCCGCTCGCGATCGGGACCATCACCGGGTCGCTGTCCGCGCCAACGCTGTCTCGTCTGGTCGGTCTGCGGGTCATCATCGGAGGGGGCATGCTGCTGGCCTCGGCCGGTTTTGCCATCGGCGCGATGCTGGCCTCGACCGAGTCGCTGGCGGCACTTATGGTCTGGACCGCCGTGGTGGGTCTAGGTATCGGCATGGCCGAGAGCCTGACCAACGACGTCATCGTCGCTTCGGCACCCGCCGAGCGCACTGGCGGGGCTGCGGCCATCTCGGAAACGGCCTACGAATTCGGTGCGGCGATGGGCACTGCGGTGCTGGGGACCGTCGGCCTGCTCGTCTACCGCGCAGGCCTGAGCGGTGCCCCCGTTTCCGTGCCGGAGCGGACGGTCGAGGCCGGTGGCGAGACGCTCGGTGCGCTGAGTTCGGCTGCGGAGGGTCTGCCTGCGGACGTGGCCAGTGCCTTCACCGAGGTCGCCAACACTGCCTTCACGTCGGGTTTGTCCACCGTGCTCGGGATCGCTGCCTTCGTCGCGGCATACACCGGGATCCAGGCTCTCGTGGTGTTGCGCGATCCGCGTCGCTCACCGCCGGTCACTTCGCGGCTCCCGCACCCAGGCCCCGGTCATGAGAGGCTCGTCCGGGCTTCTGAGTCGGTGGCACCGGCGTTTCGATGACGGACATGGCGAAGAGGGCCCACGTTCCGGTGGCGCAGCGACGAACACAACTCGTTGAAGCCGCCATGGAGGTGATGCTCCGGGACGGCGCCTGGGGTTTGACCACCCGGGCCGTCGCGGCGCAAGCCGAGGTATCGCTCGGTGCCCTGCATTACGCCTATGACTCCAAGTCCGACCTGATCGCCGCCGTCTTCGCCGCCGACGTCGACTCTGCGGCAGCCGTGGTCAGTGAGGCTATCGACGCAGGCGGGTCGCCCGAGACCATGCTGCGACGGGCACTGCGTTCGTATGCCGAGGCCTTGCGCGCCGCGCCCACCGCTGAGTTAGTGCTCCAAGAGTTGACGCTGATGGGGGTGCGCGATGAATCGCTGAGGGTGTTGGCGAGCCAAGCCGTCGAGAATTTCCGAGCGGAGATCGCGCGGTTCTTAATACACATTGGTGCTGGGGGCGCCCAGGTCGACGTCTCGGTGCTCGCGGAGTCGTTCCTTGCCCAACTCGTCGGCCTCGCGCAGAACTGGTTGTCCACCGGCGACGATGCGCTGCTCGATGCATGCCTTGAGGACATGGCCGTCCAGATGGCGGCGCGAGTCGCGATCTAGTTCGCGCTACTGAACGTCTGCGTCCGGGGGAGGCAGGTGGTAGGTGATCTGCCGTTGCACGGAGGCCACGCCGACCACCTGCACCACGGTCTGGGTGCCTTCCTCGTTGGGCAAAGAGCCAGTGATCATGCCGATGCCGGTCATGACCTCCTCGATCACCATGCCCACTCCCTGTAGGCCGGCTACCACGGTGTCGATGTCGCTTAGGTGTTGATCATCGACACTGATGACCACCTGTTGGGGACCGTCTGCGTGCTGGGAGGTGTCCTGCTGAGGGAGGCCGTGATGGTGGGCCCCGCTGTCGGGTGCCGGGTGGCCAATCATTGGGGCACCACGACCAGGCCGAGGCCGACATCCAGCGATGAGCGGTCGAGGCGGCGCGTTTCCTGGGCGAGTGTGGCCCAGAGCTCAAGGCCTCGGCGGCCCGTGGCTTGTGCCCACAACGCAGCCACGCCAGCCGCGTGCGGGGTAGCCATGCTCGTGCCGCTGATGGTGTTGTAGCGATCGGGCATCGGCCACGAAGAGAACACGTCCACGCCAGGGCCGGCTACGTCGACCTGCCCGCCGCGAGCTGGGGTGCTGCGAGCGGAGAACCGTGCCACCGCCAGTGCACTGTCGAGGGCCCCGACGGCCATGATCGAGGGACTGTTGGCCGGGGCGCCGACGAAGCCGGGGTTGTCCGGGCGGTTTGCGTTGTTGCCGGCCGCCGCGATGATCAGCGTGCCCTGGGCCAACGCCCGGTCGCCCGCAATCGTGTATGGCGGGTGCGGCTCGGCGACATCGGCGCCGAGCGACATCGAGACCACCGCGCAGTTGTTGGTAATCGCCCAGTTGATCCCGGCCAAAATGCCCGCATCCGAGCCGGAGCCTTCGTTGCCGAGCACCTTGCCGGCATAAATCTCGGCCGCTGAGGCCACCCCGTAACGGCGGCCGGTTTCCGACGCGCCGCCCACGGAACTGCCGATGCAGTGGGTTCCGTGGCCGTGCCCGTCTTGCGCGCTCTCGCCGACGACGAACGACTTCGAGGTCACGATGCGACCGGCGAAGTCGGGATGATCGAGGTCCATCCCGGTGTCCAGCACGCAGACCCGGATGCCTTGACCGGTGAAGCCAGAAAGTTCCATCTCGATGGCCTGCAGGCCCCAGGTGAACTCCTCGGTGTCTTGAAATGCCGGCCCACCCGTCCCCGGGGTCTCGCCCGTGCCGAGACGGCTAGCGAGGTCGTCGACACCGTCGCGGTATCCCTGCACGTAGCCCGGGGCGGGTGAGCCGCCGGAGGGCAAAACATGGTGGATGAGCTCGGGCACCACAGCCAGGATGCCGCGACTGTGATCGGCGGCAAAGCCTTGCAATGCGCCCATCTGGGTGGGGTCCGCTGAAACCACGGCCATGCCCAACTCCGAGAACACCGTGGCGTCGGCGTTTGTGGTGTCTTCTACGTCGACCGCCTGCTGGCTGAAGTCGCGAGAGTTGGCGACGGTCGACATACCGGCCACTTCGCGTAGGAGCGGCTCGGGGTCAGCGGCGTCGTCGAAGACCACCACGAAGCGGCCCGTGGTCTGCGCCGTGCCCCGCTCGCTGGTTGCGTTGTCGCCGTTGGTGCTCGCTGACTGACTCATGAAGATCTCCCCTTCTCGTCGATCTTCTTCACTGTAGACCTGGGCCGCGATCGATGACAGATCGTTTGGGTGACGAACGCCCTATTGGAGTCGCGCTGCGCGAAGACGTCTCGGGTTTGGTCTGAGTGCCCGTTGACGAACAGCACCGCATCGCCTCTCGCCTAGACGAGTTGCTCGAGGTTCGAGGGAAGACACGGTGCGGGTCCAAGCGTGCGCCACTTTTGACGCGTGAGCGCGAATATCGGCGAACGCTTGGCGGAAAAATCAACGGCTGAGTCACCGACCCCGTACTCGGCGCTTCCGTTGCTCGCGCAGCCGGACCCGGTCTTGCAACTTCAGCGGCTCCACGATTTGCTCCACCGCGACCAAGATCGACCCGCGGAGCAACCACAGCGACGTTTCGGCCCGAGCATCCACCATCAGCAGGTCGGTCAAGATCGCTTTTGCCTCGCCGCTGGCTTCCAGGCTGTCGGCCAGGATGCGGCCGACCTCCTCCTCCGCACCCTCGGCATCCGCCTGGATGACTGCCCCGAAGGCGTCCACGGAGTCGGCGACGTGCTCGAGCAGCACCGCAAAGGCGATCCGGACATCCTCGCCGTAACCGTCATCGAGCGTCTTCGATTGCGGAGCCTCCCGCTGCATCGTGAAGTACAGGGCCCGCAGCGCAAAGAGGGAGCGATCCAGCGCGTCCAAGCCCGAGGTCAAGATGGGCTCGACCCGTGGGACGCCGATCGATCGAGGGTTCAGCCGCCGCACCTCCTCCAGCGAGGTCACCACATCGTGCGCGCGGCCCGCAGCGGTGGTGACGCTGCGAGCGCCGTCCAACCATGCGGTGACCTCGTGGCGGCTGATCGGTCGTTGAGCCATCGACCACCCCGCTTGCCGCAACGACTCTGCTTGTTCGCTAGCCACGTCCCGCACCTGCCGCACTGCGGTGTCGATCTGCAATCGAGGAGGCAAGAGGAGATTGAAGGACACACCCACGCCAGCGCCGATGAAGGTCGTCAGCAACCTGGTCTCAGCGGCGATTTCCTGACCGCCGACAGCCAGAATGAGCATGGCGCTGATCGGCGTCTCCAGGGCTTGGTCGCCGAGTCGCAGCAGCGCAGCCAACAGTAGTGACACCGCGATGACCGCCCCAAGGGACCACCAACTCAAACCGACCCATGACGAAAAGGCAATGGCCACCAGCACCCCGGTCACCACGGCACCCACGCGGACCATGCCCATCTTGACGGAGGAATGCGCCGTGGTTTGAGTGACCAGCAGGGCGGTCAACGAGCACGTCAGGTCCACCGGCCCGTCGATCAACCACACGGTGATCAGGTAGGCGACGATGGCGGCGGCCGTGAGTCGGAAGGTGGAGATCAGCAGCGCTCGTGGGGGCTGTGCCGGGCGAAAACGCCGAACGAGCGTGGCCCACAACGCGGGTATGCGGAGTGTGCCCTTAGCCATCAACTACCTTCCTCGTGCGGTGGTCCTAAGACATCAGTGTGACCGTCATCCGGCGGAAAGGGCGTGTGAGCATACGCTCGTGGGTGAGGTCTCAGTCCTCGTGGCGACTGGTCCAGAGTCGGAATGAGACGGTCGGGTCCTCGACGCGAACATGCGTCGAGGGCAGGTTCTGCTCCGAAGGGTGCTTGGCGTACTCGCCGTAAAACGAATCGAGGGTCATGTAGCGGCCGCCGTCCTCGTAGTGCTCGCTCTCCTGCTCACGGCTCGCCGCGTAGTAGACCCGCTCGGGGGCCGCGTAGTAGAGCGCGCCCAGACACATAGGGCAGGGGTATGCCGTCACGTAGACCTCGCAGCCGGTCAAGTCAGCGCGGCCGGCGGCAGCGAGCGCACGGATGGCCGTGATCTCGGCGTGGGCGCTGACGTCGCCGGTCTGCGCGACCTGGTTGGTGGCCTCGTGCAGAATCTCCAGAGAGTCTTGATCGACCACGACACACGCGAACGGTTTGCCGCCGTTTTCCACGTTCGCCAGGGCCAGATCGACGGTGCGCTGGGTGAGCCTTGCGAGGTCGGATTCCTTATGCACTATGCGTCTACTCCTAGGGTGAGTCGGACTCGGTTAATCCTTCGCCGTCGTGGCGACCCAGGAATGCTACCTACTCTCTCGCGAGCACATCCTTGGTGAGGATGATCGCGAACTTTTGGTCGACCGTGAGGACGTTGAGATAGCCCGAGTCCACACTGAGCACGTATGCCGTCATCGTGCCTTCAGCGGTCGTAATTTTCTCCTCGGGTACCCAGGGTGTCTGCACGAAGGCGGCCACGATGAGGGTGGCCAGGCCGGCCATCAAGCCCGCGCGGGCCAAGACCGTCGCGACCGAGCGCCGCAACCGGTTTCCCTTCGGGAGCTGTCGGATCGCCAGGATGGCCGCGAGCAGGACGAGGGTGCCGGCCGGTAGCCACCACAATCCGTAGCTGCCGGTAAGCGCCACAAGGGCCACGATGCCAAGGGTGGCGAGCAGGAACATGGCCTGCCGGTGCTGACGAGCGCCCCACACGGACGCGGCGATCAGGAGCGGAAGCACACAGATCAACAGGACCGCCGTCAGGATGTAGTTGGCCATCAGCGACCCGAACAGTAGGGCCAACCCGTCGTCGACTCCCAGAGTGGTGCTGACCAAGAAGGCGGTGTCCCAGTCGTATCCCGAGACGGCGAAGATGCGCAGCAACAGGAACGCAAAGCCCCAGGCGGCCACGTGGACGGCGCCGGTCCCGATGCTGCTCCCTTTGGTTTCCGGGTCTGCTGCGCCTGTGGTCTTCGTTGCAACGCTCATCCGGAGAAGTTACCCACACCACGGTGTTCCTGCGTCATCGCCGGGGGCCTTGCCGTATGTGCTGTGACAAAGTGGTGGGCTGGTGGTCGACTCATCGACCTGGCTAGTACGACCAGTGTGGTTGTCGGTTTGAGCCTAAATGGACGCGATTTCAGGAGGGTGGGGCAGTGCAGGAAGTGGTGGAGCGAGCTCGGCTGTGGGCACGTCACGACCCGGACCAAACAACCCAAGCCGAGCTTCTGGAGATCATCGCCAGGGCTGAGGCTGGAGGTGGCGAAGCGCTTGAGGATCTGGCATCGCGATGTGCTGGACCGTTGGCCTTTGGCACGGCGGGTCTGCGGGGACCGGTAGGTGCCGGAGAGTCGCGAATGAATGTGGCGGTGGTCACACGCACTACGGCTGGGCTCGCCCGTTACCTCACCAACATCGTCGGCGAAGGCGGCCGAGTCGTTGTCGGTTGCGACGCACGCTACGGGTCACATGCCTTCTACGACGCCGCGACCGAAGTGCTCTCCGCTGCCGGTATGACGGTGCTGGCCTTGCCCAAGGAGCTGCCCACTCCGGTGACGGCCTACGCCGTTCGTGCACTCAGCGCTGACGCCGGCATCATGGTGACGGCGTCGCACAATCCGCCGACGGACAACGGGTACAAGGTGTATCTCGGTGGACGCGCCGCCCCTGAGGAGGCGCGCGGAGTGCAAATCACCACGCCTGCCGACGCGGAGATCACGGCCTGCATCGAGGCCGCTCCGCACGCCGACGAAGTGCCCCGATCTCGCGGCGGTATCGAAGCGGTGGCGCCTGAGGTCATTGAGGCCTACGTCGCGCGGATGGCCTCACACCGCCGCGCTTCGGAGCCTTCGACCGTTCGTCTCGTGCTCACGGCCATGCACGGTGTGGGCGGTGGGACCGCTCTGGACGTGCTGGCGCGAGCCAACGTGGCCAACGTCCACCCGGTTCCGGAGCAGTTCAGCCCCGATCCCGACTTCCCGACCGTGCCCTTCCCGAATCCTGAGGAGCCCGGCGCGATCGACCTCTCGATCGCCCTGGCCCAGAGGGTGTCGGCTGACCTTGTTGTTGCTCTCGACCCGGACGCCGATCGGTGCTCGCTGGCCATCCCGTTGCGTGATGACACCTGGCGTCAACTCAACGGGGACGAAATCGGGGCGCTCTTCGGGGAGCAGGCCGCCCTTGACGACAGCCGGTCGGGCGACACCCTCGCGTGCTCGATCGTGTCCACCCGACTGCTAGAGCGGATCGCCGCTGCGCACGGGCTGCGCAGTGCGACGACGCTGACCGGCTTCAAGTGGATTGCTCGCACACCCGGGATCCGGTTCGGATTCGAAGAAGCGATTGGCTACTGCACGGATCCGGATGCCGTTCACGACAAGGATGGTGTGGGGGCCATGGTTCACGCCGTCTCGTTGGTGGAAGAGCTCGCCGCCCAAGGAAAGACGATGGAAGACCTACTGGACGATTTGGCGCGCACCCATGGGCTGCACGCCACGTCACCGTTGACGTTCCGGGTGTCGGACCTGAGCGTCATTTCCGAGGCGATGAAGAAACTGCGTGAGGTCGGGATCAGTGAACTCGCGGGCTCATCGGTGACCGAGGCCGTCGATCTCGCCGATGGTGTTGAGGGTCTAGCACCGACGGACGGCTTGCGGTACGTCACCGCCGATAACGACCGAGTGGTCATCCGGCCTTCGGGTACCGAGCCAAAACTGAAGTGTTATCTCGAGGTCATTGTGGCTTGTGAGGGGGACGAGGTGCCGCGAGATGCCGCACATCGCCGGCTCGAGCAGATCACAACGGATCTGCATACGGTTCTGGGTCTGTGATTCGTTCCTTTTCCTCTACACCTACGAGTTCATCCACTTCTTTGGGATCACGAGCCTCGCCCGCGTCGGCACCTGTGGGGCGGTGCAAGAGGACACGGAGTTATACGACCGAAATTCAGCCGAGTGAGTGAAGATGGTCCGATGAGCACCGACGATCAGATCGTGTCCGAGTCCATCACCATCGACGCCCCCGCCAGCGTCGTCTTCGACATCGTGGCTGACCCGCGTCAGCACTCCCGCATCGACGGCTCGGGCTCGGTCAAAAGCGTGACCATCGGCCCCGAGCGTCTGAGCAGAGGCGCCCAGTTCGGGGCCAACATGAAGATGTTTGGTATGCCGTATCGCATCACCAACACGGTGGTCGAGTTCGACGCAGACAAGCGCATCGCCTGGAGGCACTTCGGCGGCCACCGCTGGCGCTACGAGCTGGAAGCGCTCGGCGACGCCCAAACCCGAGTCACCGAGTCCTTTGACTTTTCGTGGTACAAGGGCGCCGCTGCGGGCGCTATCAAAGCGGCGAAGTTTCCGGGTCGCAACCGCCAGGGCATCAAGGACACGCTGGTCAAACTCAAGGCCGCTGCCGAGAAGGACGCCTCCTAGCGCCAGCCCAACCCGGGGGCGACGTGCGTGATCATCGCCTCCAAGAGGTGGGTGTTGTAGTCGACGCCTAGTTGGTTGGGCACAGTGATAAGCACTGTGTCGGCGGCGTTCACCGCTTCGTCGCGGGCTAGTTCCTCGATCAGGCGATCCGGCTCGGCGGCATACGTCTTGCCGAAGCGCGACAGCATGTTGTCGATGTAGCCGACCTGATCGGTGCTGCCGCCTTGCCCGCCGAACATCTGCTGGTCGGCACGAGTGACGATCGGGAAGATGCTGCGCATTACGGAGACGCGCGGGGTGCCTGGGTGGCCGGCCTTGTCCCAGGTCTCGCGGTAGACCCGGATCTGCTCGGCTTGGGCCTGGTGAAACGGCATACCGGTATCTTCGGTGAGCAGGGTCGAGCTCATCAGGTTGATGCCCTGTTCAGCCGTCCACTTCGCGGTGGCGCGGGTGGCAGCGCCCCACCAAATGCGCTCGCGCAGACCCGCCGAGTGCGGCGTCAGGGGGAGGAGTCCTGGCGGGTTCGGGAACATCGGCCGGGGGTTGGGCTCGGCCAGGGCCTCGCCTTCGAGTGCTTCCAAGAAGCGCGCCGTATGCCGCCGCGCCATGTCTGCGTCGCTCTCACCGCTGCGCGGCGTATAGCCGAAGTGCTCGTAGCCTGCGATGGACTGCTCAGGCGATCCGCGTGAGATCCCTAATTGCAGCCGACCGCCGGAGATCAGGTCGGCGGCGCTCGCGCTCTCGGCCATATAGAGCGGGTTTTCGTAGCGCATGTCGATGACGGTCGTGCCGATTTCGATCCTGTTGGTGCGTGCGCCCACGGCGGCGAGCAGCGGAAACGGGGACGCCAACTGGTGGGCGAAGTGGTGAACCCGGTAGTACGCGCCGTCGACGCCGAGTTCTTCGGCTGCAACCGCAAGGTCCATCGATTGCAGGAGGACGTCGGAGGCCGAACGCGTCATGGAGCGCTCGGAGGGGTTCCAATGACCGAAAGACGAGAAGCCGATGTTCTTCATGAATGGTTGAACAGTCAACTAATGCGCGACATTCCGGCGTTGGTCTCATGCATTCCGCAGCCTCTGGTCCCAACCGGGACGCGTATGTTCAGGCGATGATCACATGTCGGCAAAGCGGCGAGTCGCCCTGATGCTTGATGGTCTCGCGCCGGCCCGACGTCGGTTGATACTCGTGGTCGTGGGGGCTCTGCTGGTTGTCGCGTTAGCCACCGCAGCCGTCGTGTTTTTCAGGTCCCAGTCGGCCGCCGAGCCGGTGGCGCAGGACGCCCTCGGCCCGGTGATTCTGGTGGCGGGTTATGGCGGCAACACCGATGTGCTCCAGCCCCTCGCTGAAACCTTGCGCGACGATGGCCGAGTGGTCGAGATCTTCCCGCCGGTGGGCAACAACACCGGAGATTTGGCCGAGCAGGCAGTGGCTCTGGACACGTTCATCGACCGCGTGCGTGGCGACATATCGGCACCGTCGGTGGACGTCATCGGCTACTCCGCTGGGGGCGTCGTCGCTCGTCTGTGGGCTAGGGATCTGGGCGGGGACGGTGTGGCCCGGCGAGTAGTGACTCTTGCTTCCCCGCATCACGGCACGGGCGTTTCGAGCCTGGCCACTGAGGCCGGTGGATGCCCGCGTGCGTGCGAGCAACTCCTTCCCGATAGCGACCTGTTGCGGCGGCTGAACGCTGGCGATGAGACTCCAGACGGTCCGGAATGGGTCACCTTCCGCACCGAGGACGACGAGACGGTCACCCCGTCGACGTCTGCCGATCTGGAGGGGGCCTTGAATCTCACGGTGCAGCAGTATTGCCCCTCGGCGACGATGAGCCATGGCCAGCTTCCCACCTCGGCGCTCGTTCTAAGTGCGATGCCGCAGATGGTGGGCGACAGCACACCTGCGGCACCTGCGAGCGGTGAGGTCGACTGCAGTTAGCAGTCTCAACTGGTGATGTCCTTGGTGGCGAAGTTGGCCCACGCCGCCACGCTGAACACCAAGAAGTAGGCCCCCTGCAGCAGCACGCCGAGGGTGACGTCGTCCCACAAGATGGGATCACGGAACAGGTCGACGAAGGCGAGCCAATACCGCGTCGGCAGCCACGGGTGCAGGGCTTGGGCTGCGTCCAAGCCCAACAGCACGGTCGAGGCGATGAGGAACCCGACGGTCCCGAGCGCCGCCCCAATCGCGGAGTCGGTCAACGTCGACAGCAGCAACGCCAGCGCAGCCACACCGAGCATCGACAACGTGATGTAGCCCAAGGCCAAAGCGGTCCGCTGCGCCACTTCGGCGCCCGAAAGTGTGGTGCCTGAGATCGAGGCCACCCCCGTGGGTGCGGTGCCCTGACCCAGGAATATCTGCCCCACGACATACCCCACAGCAGCCACTAACACCACCGTGAGCAGCACGAACACCACCACGCTGACGAGTTTTGCCACGATCAGATAACCCCGGCTCACCGGGCGCACCAGCAGGTAACGCAAGGTGCCGTTTTGGGCTTCGCTGGCGATGGCCTCGCCGCCGACCACCGCGACGGCGATCGGCAAGAAGAGTGGCAGCACAATGCCCAACGCGACCAGCGGGAACAGGGTTGCGTCGGTCAGCACAGCCGAGAGAAACGGTGGGCCCTCGCCCGGTGCCGGCGCGATGTCGGTCAACGAGACCAGGATTGCCACCAACGTCGGCAGCGCGTTCAGCATGGCGATCGCGACCCACGTGCGGGGCCGGCGCAGCATCTTCATCAACTCGACGCGGATCATGACGCCACCCTCTGGCTGGCCGCTAGTACGACCTGTTCGAGCGTGCGTCGCTCGGGCGCTACCTCGGCAACGCCGATCCCAGCAGTGACCAATCGCCGCGTGAGGCCCACGGGGTCGGCTTCGGACACGACGATTCGATCCCCGTCCACCTCGACGGCCCGATCCTTGAGCAGGTCCACGGCGAGTGCGACATCCGGGGTATGCAGGATGGTCCGGCCGGTGGGTCCACGCAGGTTCTGTATCTGGTCCTGGAGCACGAGGTTTCCGCGGTCGAGGACGCCGACCCGGGTGCAGAGTTGTTCGACCTCGGCAAGGAGGTGGCTGGACAGGAACACCGTCGTGCCACCCGCGTTGAGGCTAAGGATGAGGTCGCGGATCTCGTGGATGCCTTGGGGGTCTAGCCCATTCGTCGGTTCGTCCAGCACCAGGAGTCGGGGCCGGCGCAGGAGCGCATTGGCCAGTCCGAGCCGCTGCCGCATGCCCAAGGAGTAGGTCCGCACGCCGCGACGGTCGCCCGGATCGAGCCCGACCTGTTCGAGGACGTTGTCCACCCTGACCGCGCGGCCGCGTTGCTTCGTGCCACCGCCAGCAGCGTCAAGGAGGCTCAGATTCGTCCGGCCGGACAGGTGCGGGTAGGCCGCCGGCCCCTCGACCAACGCGCCCACCTGAGGCAACACAGACTGAGCCCGGCGAGGCATCGACTCGCCGAGCACCTCGATCTCGCCGCTGGTGGCGAGCACCAACCCGAGCAGCATCCGCACGGTCGTGGTCTTGCCGGAGCCGTTGGCCCCGAGAAATCCGTAGACGTCGCCTTCTGCGACGTCAAGGTCGACTGCGTTCACCGCAGTGGTGGGGCCGAATCGCTTGGTCAAGGCGTGGGTGCGAATCAAGGGTGGCCCTGATCTATCGGTTCCAGCGTGGCGAGTTCGGTGGCTGCTCGCTCCAACGTTTGCGGGGTCACGGTGCCGAGTAGCAGGAAGCCGCTGCCGCGGTGTCGCGCTGGGGTGACCAGCACCGAAATCGGGCCCAGATCGACGGCGGTGCCGGTGTCGCTCGGTTCGTAACCGGGGGTTTTGGCCAGTTCTTCACGCAACGGCGCAGCGGCGTTTCCGCGCAGCGGCAGAAACAGCAGGGCCGTCGGGCCTCGGCCGTAGACCCCGACCGCGCCGGTGGCCAGGTCGGGTCGGTCCTCTCGCAGCGGCAGTCCGGCCAGGGTGTCCGGGGCCAGGTACGGAGCGAACGCGTTGGATTCACTCGCCAGGTCCGGCAGTTCGTCAAAGCTGGTTCGGGCGTTGGGCGGCGGTTCGAAGTCGAGGGCCTCCGGCCGGGGGGCGTTGAGGTCGAGCCGTTCGTAACTGGTGTTCAACGTGGGACGCGTCGAGCCGGCATACACCTGCACGCGCAGTGGAATGCCTGACTCGACATCGGCCCAGATGTCGACGCGATCGACGCTCGATTGATCGCTCGAGGGGCTGAGGCGGACCCCGACCGCATCGCGAGCGGCAATGCGCTGGCTTGGTAGCGCCGCCAACTCATCGGGTGTGGCGCCTTGCAAGACCCGGCGGGCGAGGCTGTCCGGCAGGACGTCCGACGTGTCGGGAAGCCGCACCGGAGCGGGCAGGCTGACCCGAACCCGGCCCGATTCGTACACCCAGCGGGTGGTGGAGGTGGGGGTGCGGAAAAGGTCGGTCTCCCCGGTCGCCCGGATCCGATCCAGTCGCCAGGTGGTCTCGTTGCGCCAGAAGACGCGGATGCGGTTGGACTCGCCGAACAGGGTGGCGATGGCCGTGAAGGTGTTGGCCTCGGGGACCTGCACGCTGCCGGAGGAGTCCACCAATCCGGTATGCGGTGTGCTCGCCGAACTCATGATGGCCTCGACGATCTGCGGCGGGGTGAGGTCGGGGTCGGCGCCGGGGCGGGTTCCGGCAAGTGTGGGCACGGCGACGACGAGTGCGGCGACGGCTGCTGCGACGACCCATCGCCACCACGAGAACATTGAGTCAAGGTAGGGGCCGCAGATGGGAGAAGCCCGAGTTCATCAGGGGAGGTGCGCCGAGGCACCGGCCACACTATTCTCTGCCCCCGAATGCGGGGCAGAGAATAGTGGCCCCGATTCGGCTTTTCACCGGGCCGACTGCGCCAGTCCCATTCGTGGTCCATTCTCCTGGTGACCGTGGCCAGGCCGCCACCTTGATGCGCGTATTGAACTGTTGGCCCTAGCCTGTGTGTCTATGAAGACGGTCACGCTTCCCGACGGATCGACGATGCCGAAGTTGGGTCAAGGCACCTGGCTGATTGGCGACAACGAAAAGACTCGCGCCCAGGAAATCGAAGCGCTGCGTGAGGGAGTGCGGCTCGGTCTGACGTTGATCGACACGGCAGAGATGTATGGCGGCGGTCGTTCAGAGCAGCTCGTGGGCGAGGCCATCGCGGACTGTCGCGACGAGGTGTACCTGGTCAGTAAGGTCACGCCCGGAGCCAACCGAGCTCAGACGATCAAGGCATGCGAGAACAGCCTGCGCAATCTGGGCACCGACCGCCTCGACCTCTACCTTTTGCACTGGGCCGGCGGTACGGCCTTCGAGGAGACTGTCGATGCCTTCTCGCAGTTGGTGGCTGATGGCAAGATTCGCCGGTTCGGCGTGAGCAACTTGGGCTCGGGGCAGGTGCAGGACTTTTGCGCCGTGCCCGGCGGCGATCAGACCCAGGTCAACCAACTGTTGTTCAATCTGAGTCAGCGGGGCATCGAGTGGGACTTGCTGCCGTGGATGCAGCGCAAGGGCATGGTGATGATGGCCTACTCGCCGTTTGATCGTGTTGATCTTCTGCAGCACCAGGGCCTCCGAGAATTTGCGCAGGCCCGAGACATCACGGCCGGTCAAGTTGCCCTGGCATGGCTGTTGGGCCACGACCAGGTGGTGCCGATCCCCAAGGCGTCCCACGTCGACCGGGTGCGCGAAAACGCGGCCGCCCTCGATGTGTCGCTGACCGCCGAGGATCGCGACGAACTTGACGCCCTCTTCCCGCCGCCGACCGGCCCCCAATACCTGGAGATCTACTAGGTCAACAGAGGGGCAATCTGGCTCGCGCGCAGGGATCGACGCTTGAGGGGCTGGTCATTGTTGGATTGCGAGGTGAAGTGGATCGCCTCCGAGATGCAGTTGGGACAGGCTTCCAGTTCCCGACGGCGTCCGGCGAAGGCCTGGTGCCGGGGCTGTCATCCCCCCAGGCGATCGACATTTCTCAGCCCGAGAGCACACGGGGCGATCAGACGGGGCGGGTCTGACTAGACCGAAGGCCCCGCGAGGATCAGGCAAGATGTCCAGGTGACGAGCAAGCCTGACGCCAACTTCATTTGGTCCATAGCCAACCTGCTGCGGGGCCCATACAAACCAAAGGAGTACGGAGACGTCGTCTTGCCGATGACGATCCTGCGCCGCCTCGACTGTGTGCTCTCGCCGACGAAGCCGGACGTGCTCACTGAGTGGCGAGCCAGCAAGGATGGCGCCTCAGCCGATCTGCTCGATGTGCGGCTTCGCAAGAAGTCGGGCTACAGCTTCTACAACACCTCGAACTACACGTTGCCCTCGCTGACCGGCGACAGCGCCAACGTGCGGGCCAACCTGCTGTCCTACGTCGAGAGCTTCAGCAACAACGTGCAGGACGTCTTCACGCGGTTCGGCTTCGAGGAGCAGATCCAACGCCTTGAGGAAGCCGACGCGCTCTACCTCGTAATCCAGAAGTTTGCGGCAGTCGATCTGAGCCCAAAGAACGTCTCCAACTTTGAGATGGGCCTGGTCTTCGAGGAGTTGATCCGCAAGTTCGCCGAAGCAAGCAACGAAACCGCTGGTGAGCACTTCACCCCGCGTGAGGTCATCTCGTTGATGGTGGACCTGTTGCTGGTGGGCGATGAAGACGCGACCAGCAAACCGCACGTCAACCGTCGCGTTTATGACCCTGCGGCTGGCACCGGCGGGATGCTGTCGGTGATGGATGAGCAGCTGCGTCAGCACAACGCGACCGCCAGCCTGTCGATGGCCGGCCAGGAGATTAACCCCAGCTCGTATGCCGTGTGTAAGGCCGACATGATCATCAAGGGTCAGCCGGTGGACGCCATTGCCCTCGGCAACACACTCACCGACGACGCCCATGCAGGGTCGAAATTCCACTATTGCCTGTCGAACCCGCCGTTTGGCGTGGAGTGGAAGACCTCGCAGCGAGAGGTGATGAAAGAGCACCAACAACTCGGTATGCGGGGCCGGTTCGGCCCGGGATTGCCTGCGGTGTCCGACGGGTCGATGCTGTTCCTGCTGCACCTGATCGACAAGATGCGCGATGTCGAGAAGGGCGACGAATCGGTGCGGGGTCGTGCTGCCATCGTGCTGAACGGCTCGCCGCTGTTCACCGGTCGGGCGGGGTCGGGGGAGTCGGAGATCCGACGCTGGATCATCGAGTCCGACCTGCTGGACGCCATAGTCGCGCTGCCAGCCGACATGTTTTACAACACCGGCATCTCGACCTATGTCTGGGTGCTCGACCAGCGCAAACCCGCCGAGCGGCGTGGGACGGTGCAGCTCATCGACGGCTCGAAGATGTTCGTCAAGATGCGCAAGTCGCTGGGCAGCAAGCGCAAGCAGCTCTCTCCCGAGGCCATCGAGACCATCGTTAAGCAGTTGTATGCCGAGCATGCCGAGGCCGACGACAAGCGGTCGAAGGTCTTCGTCAACTCCGACTTTGGATTCCACACCATCACCGTCGAGCGGCCGCTGCGCTTGTCGTTCCAGGTCTCAACCGAGCGCATCGACGCGGCCATCGAATCGTCGGCTGTCCAAAAGTTGGGGGCGGCGACCCAAGAGCAACTGCGGCGGGCGCTGCAGTCGATGGACCGCAAGACGGTGTGGAACGACCGCGCCGAGTTTGTCCCGGTCTTAGGGGCGGCTTTGGGGAGAGCCGACGTGAAGATCGGCACGCCGGTGCGTAAAGCAATCATGACTGCCCTGGGCGAGCGGGATGAAACCGCCGAGATCTGTCGTGATGCGAAGGGCGACCCTGAGCCTGATCCGAAACTGCGGGACACCGAGAACGTGCCGCTTTTGGATGACATCGACGAGTACTTCACCCGTGAGGTAGAACCGCATGTGCCTGATGCCTGGGTCAATTATTCCAAGACGAAAGTCGGCTACGAGATCCCCTTCACCCGGCACTTCTACGAGTACGTGCCACCTCGACCCTTGGAAGAGATCGACGCCGACGTGAAGCGCCTGATTGCCGAAATCCAAACCCTCTTCGCTGGCCTCAACGCATGACTGAGCTTGTCCGCGCGAAGTATTTAGCGGCGGCACGTGTTGAGGCACCGACTGAGGACTGCGGCAACTACGTGGGTCTCGAACATGTCCGGGGATCGACCGCTCAGCTTGTCGACCAGTGGGACGGAGATGGTGAAGCTGTCTCTGGTATCGCCTACAAGACGAATGATGTCTTGTTCGGGAAGCTTCGTCCCTACCTATCGAAATCGTGGCTCGCAGACCGAGCAGGTGTGTGTTCGGGGGAGTTTCTCGTTCTTCGTGCAGACGCGGGGTTGCTTGATCGTTTCCTCAAATATCTGACGTTGTCACAACCCTGGCTCGAACATGCTGCGACCAATTCGTATGGTTCAAAGATGCCACGAACAACGTGGGAGGCGATGGGAGAATTCGAGATCCCACTCCCAACATTAGCGATACAGCGAGGCGTGGCTCACTTCTTAGATCGAGAGATGGCGAAGATCGACGCCCTGATCGCCCGACAAATATGCCTTGAGGACGCGCTGACATACCGAACTAGGGTTTCCCTCCTCGAGCATGTATCGGGTCGCTTGACCAATGGGAAGTGCGATGCCGTGCCTCACCCGTGGTTTGGATCAATTCCTCAACACTGGAAAGTTGGACGCCTATCGTGGGCGGCGAGGGTCCGAAGCGGCGACGCGCGCTCTTACCTAGATGTTTCTGATGCCCAGAGCCTTGACGCCAACGTCCCGGTTATCGGTGGCAACGGCGTTCTGGGTTACACATCGGAATCCAACGTGGAATCAGACGCGATCGCGGTGGGCCGTGTAGGGGCGCTTTGCGGGAACGTGCACTTGGTCAACAGTCCTGCATGGATCACAGACAATGCTCTGCGAATCGATGTCATCGAAGGCTACACACGAGAGTTTCTAGCGCTGCTACTTCGCGCGCGGGACCTGAATTCCATGGCTTCACAGACGGCTCAGCCACTTGTGACGGGCGTCGACTTGGCCAGGTTGCGGCTACCCGTACCGCCAGAACCAACACAATCGACGATTGTCAATGCCTGGAAGCGCGAGGAGGCTTCCCTAACAGACCTCATGCTTAAGAGTCGCGACTTGAGGCGGGTTCTGTTGGAACGCCGTTCATCGTTGATTACGGCTGCGGTGACGGGTCAGATCGACGTCACGACCTACGGCGGTGCGGGACTATCGGAGTCGGTCACCACGTAGGTTCGCGACCAGAAATTGGCCCAACACCTTGACTCGCCCCCGGTGACCCTGATGACGACCACCACACACCGCACATTGGGTTACGTGCTGAAGAGTTTGTCGTCGTCGATGTCGTACGGGCCAGTGACGTAGACACCCTCATAGTCGCCTTCTGGGAACTTGCTGTCGCGCACGATGAGGACGTCAACGTTGCCGATGATCGCGGTCGCCAGGTGAACTGCATCCCAGGTCTTGAGCCCGTGCTGAACTCGCAGATCGCCAGCCTTGCGAGCGACCGGCGCGGACAGGTCAATGAGACGAGTCCGTGGCGACTCAAGCAACTGCCGAATGGCCGAACGCGCCTAAGTGTGCACCGAGTGGTCACGACGGTGCTCGGGGATCACCTCCGCGAGAATCGCCGTGGACTCCACAAGGGTCACGTCGCCTCGGTCCACGGCAGCCAGCAACGACCTAAGGCACGCGAACTCAGGTTCACCCTGGATGACGCCGATCAAAGCCGATGCATCCAGCAGAGCGCTGCCTACCTTGTCAGGCCTGCCCACGGCTCGTCTCTAGCCACTCATCCGTCGGCATGCCCCCGGTGAAGTTCGGTTCGATGCCGAACAGGTCAGACCAACGCAACTCAGGCTCACTGAGAACGTTGACCCCGTCCGCGCGAATATGGAAGATCTTGCCGTCACCGTCCTGACGGACCTCTCCCGATACTTCGACCGGCTGGAGCATCGCTTCCTTGAGGTCGATCCTTAGGGAGCTCGCAAACGTGATTCGCACAATGTGCCCGTGTGCGGTCCGCAGTGAGGCTCGATTCCCGTGGGAGACGTTTAGCCCGACCAACGTCCCTCGCGCAGATCCGGGCATGCTGCGCTCGAACGGCTTGAGATCCGCGAGACGCTGACCGAGCTCGGGTGTCAGAGCCACACCTTTGTCTAGTGCAAGGCCGTCGCGAACAAGCACGAGCCGCGGGGCAGTCCACTCTTCCTCGTCTGCGAAGGGTTGGCCATCGCCAACAAGTTGATGGGCCACCTTGACTGTGTCTGGGGTCCACCGTTCGGGGAGCAAGCTCCCGCCTGAAACCGCAGCTAGGGAGTCAACGGTAGCGCGAAGCCAATGTGCTTCATTCGGATTAGACTCTGGTGCGGCCACACTCGCGACGGCAGAGCCGATTCGGAGGTCGTTGACGCGCCAGGAGACCGGCACGTCAGTTAACTCGTCCAGAAGCGCCAAGAGGTCGATGCCTAGCTGAAAGAAGCGTCCAGCGTTTGCTGGACGTGCCTCATCAACAATGAGCTCAAGCGCGTCCATGCCGTCTCCTTCCCTCGGTGTTCGTCTAATGATCATGCCTTCAGCGTGCGACAGATGCCACAACGCATGATGCGAGCTTCCCAGCGAGATGAGTAGCGCATCGGATGTGACGCACGGGGCGTGAATGAAGCGTTGCAGGCGCTGTCAGTGGCGGCTCCTAAACTAGAGTGCCTAGAGGAGGTGAGAGCGATGGCAACACAGATGGTCCAACCACAGATGTCCCGTGACCTAGACGCCGCACAGGTTGCGCGTTACATCATCGCGCGCGATTCCGAGCGTCCCGAGCCGGACGTGACTCAGCTCAAGCTTCAGAAGTTGCTCTACCTTGCGCAGGCAAACTACCTGGCTGCGACTGGCTACCGCTTGTTCCATGCGCCGGTGGAGGCGTTCGAGAACGGTCCGGTAGTCCACACCGTCCTCAAGGAGTACAAGTCATATAGCCGGTCGGTGATCGCTCCGGACAACCTCGCCTGGGACGCAGAATTGCTCCCTGCCGATGCACGTGAGTTTGTTGACTCGGTCTGGGAACGCTACCGGGATTGGACCGCGAGCGCCCTGTGGAGCCTCACGCACTCTCAAGCACCGTGGAGGGACGCCTACGAGCCAGGCGCCTACCGGACGCAGATCTCTGACGAATCGATGACTTGTTACTTCCGCACTGAAGTGCCGCTCGACATGCGCGTGCTGCATCACGGCGTTGTGGTCATAGATCGAGCGGTCCTTGACGACCTCGACGACAACGAAGACGAAATTGTTGCGCTTGCTATCAATGCGTTGAGGTGACGGCTGCACCCTGGTCGAGCATCACGCTTCTCGACAGTTCGCACGATGTCTTGGGGTTCAAGACTGGTCTGGACTCCGTGGACGGTTGGTTTTGCGAGAAGGCGCTCAACGAGCAGGCTGCCGGGCGGGTCAGTACACACGTGTGCCTCTCGGATCAGACGGAGATCATGGCGTTCTACGCCTTGAAACACATCATCGTGAACCTAGAAGGTTCATCTCGGCGGCTCCGTGACACCGCCGAGTCGGGCGCTGATGGGGCAACGACAGGACTACTCCTCGCGCAGATGGGTGTCCGCGCCGACCTGCAGGGGGCTGGAGTCGGAAAGTGCGTCGTCAAGCAGGTCCTACAGGTTGCCGCCGACCTCCATAACCAGTCCGCATTCAGACTGCTTGTCGTAGACGCCGAGAATCCCAAGCTCTTGCCCTACTACGAGAAGTACGGCTTCACGCCGCTGGCGAACGACCTGAGGATGGTCATGAAGATGTCCGCCGTCCACGAGATCGTTGGTGGGCTCACGTAGCTCGTCGGCTGGGCGGCATGTAGAGATCCTGCGCTCACTATCACGCTCCAGTGATTGTGAGAGAGAGAAAATGATAGTGAGAGTCAAAAAGTGTTAGTGACGAATGCGCGGCTACAGAGTCTTCAGGTTGAGTCCTCCTCATCATTCGAGTCGGCCCGTGGCAGGGTGAGCGCATGGCGGTGGAGCACGAGAAACAGTTAGAAGACGAGGTCTGCGCTCACTTGGCAGGACACGGTTGGCTGTACGAGCCGGGGGCTCAGGGGTACGACAAGCAGCGAGCGCTCTACCCGGACGATCTCTTCGCCTGGCTTGAAGAGACTCAGCCGGACGTCTTGGCGGCGGTAGTCAGCACCCCCAAAGACCGCGAGCGCCTGCTTGACCGACTTGCCGACTCTCTTGACCGGCCGCTCGACGCGGGGGGCGGCACGCTGGCGGCGCTGCGCAACGGGTTCCAATTCACCAAGAAGCTCGACCTGTGCCAGTTCAAACCGGCTGACGCGATGAACCCCACGACCACGGCACGCTATGGCGCCAACCGGCTGCGGGTGGTCCGTCAGGTCTACTACTCACAGAACAACAAGAACTCCATCGACCTCGTCCTGTTCCTCAACGGTCTACCCGTGGCGACCATCGAGCTCAAGAGCGAGTTCCAGCAGGACGTCCACGAGGCGATCCGGCAATACAAGAAGGACCGGCACCCCACCGATCCCAGTTCCCGCAAACGCGAGACCCTGCTCTCGTTTGGTCATCGCGCCCTGGTCCATTTCGCGGTCGACAACGCCGAGGTCTACATGACCACCAAGCTCGCAGGCGACGACACCCGCTTCCTGCCGTTCAACCGGGGTAACGCCGGGCGCGCGGGCAACGCGCCCAACCTGCGGGGTGCCGCCACGGCATATCTGTGGGAAGACGTGCTGGAACGCGACACCTGGCTGCGCATCCTCGGCAAGTTCATGCACGTCCAGGTCACCAAACACAAAGACCCGGCGACCGGCAAAGTCAGCCGCTCCAGTGCTGTGCTTTTCCCCCGATACCACCAACTCGACGCGGTCGACGCTCTGATCGCAGACGCTCGCAGCAACGGCCCCGGTATGAAGTACCTCGTCCAGCACTCTGCAGGCTCAGGCAAAACCAACTCGATCGCCTGGCTGGCGCACCAGTTGTCGACGCTGCACAACGAACAGTCGGCCAAAGTCTTCGACTCGGTCATCGTCATCACGGACCGCACCGTGCTCGACGACCAGTTGCAGGAAGCGATCTATCAGATCGACCACAAGCGCGGCGTCGTGCTGCCGATTGGGCAGGGCACCGACAGCGACTTCGCCAAGCGGTTCACCTCGAAGTCCGAGGCTCTGACTGAGGCGTTGACCACCGGCGGTGCCATCGTGGTTGTGACGATCCAAACCGTGCCGTTTGCGCTCGAAGCGATCCGGGAGTCGCGCGCGCTGGCAGGTAAAACGTTCGCCGTGATCGTGGACGAAGCGCACTCCTCACAAACCGGGGAAGCCGCCAACAAACTCCGTCAAACCTTGTCCGGTGCGGTGCTGGACGACAACGCCAGCGATGACGGACCGGTTGGGGTCGATGATTTCGTGCGCCTCGAGCTCGCCGGGCGTGGGGCGCTCCCCAACGTGTCCTTCTTCGCCTTCACCGCGACACCCAAAGGCAAAACGGTCCAACTGTTCGGCACCTCGCCCACGGGCGGCGAAGACGACAAGGTGCCGTTCCACCTGTACTCAATGCAGCAGGCAATCGAGGAGGGGTTCATCCTCGACGTGCTCGCCAACTACACCACATACCGCACCGCTTTCCGGCTGGTGCACGACGGCCAGGACTACGACTCCGAGAACGTCGATAAGTCACGGGCAATGAAGTCGCTGATGACTTGGGTGAAGTTGCACCCCTACAACATCGGCCAGAAGGTGGCGATCATCGTCGAGCACTTTCGCGCCAACGTTGCCCCGCTGCTGGACGGCCAGGCCAAGGCGATGGTGGTCACGGACTCTCGCAAATCGGCGGTTCGCTACAAACTGGCTATGGATCAGTATGTCGAGCAGCACCACATCACCGATGTCGCCACCCTGGTCGCTTTCTCCGGCGAGGTCCTCGACGAGGAGAGCGGGCCGGAGCAGTTCACCGAGGCATCAATGAATACCGAATTGCGCGGGCGCGGTATCCCCGAAGCCTTGGGCAGCGACGACTACCAAGTGCTGATCGTGGCCAACAAGTATCAGACCGGTTTTGACCAGCCGCTGCTGTGCGCCATGTATGTCGACAAGCGACTCGACGGGGTGCAAGCGGTGCAGACCTTGTCGCGGTTGAACCGCATCTATCCGGGCAAGACGACCTACGTTCTCGACTTCGTCAACCAGGGTGAGGACGTGCTCAAGCCCTTTCGGGACTACTACGCCGGGGCCTTCCTGACCGAGGCCAGCGACCCGAACCTCGTTTTCGATCAGTGGGACAAGTTGTCCGCAGTTGGAATCTTTGACGACGCCGACGTGAACGCTTGCGCCGCTGCCTTCTTTGGGAATGCCTCGGCCAAGCCGACCCAGGGTCGGCTGTCGGCGGCGCTAAAACCGGCCAAGGACCGATTCAACGCGGCATACCGGCGGGCGGTCGACGAGGGGGATTCCAGTGAGTTGGACCGGTTGGACACGTTCCGAAGTGACCTACGCACCTTTGTCAGCACCTACGACTTCTTGGCGGCCATTGTGGTCTACGACAGCGTCGACCTGGAGAAGCAGGCGGTGTTTGCCCGGCTGTTGGCTGAAGTACTGAAGGACACACAACGGCACGACGACGGCATTGATCTCTCGGACGTGACCTTGACACACCACGCGCTGCACCAACAGGCAGCGTCTGATCTGGCGCTGAGCGCTGCCGATGCCGAGGGGCTGAAGGCCACCCTGGCGGCTGGATCGAGGGGGCGTCACAACCCGGATCTCGTGCCATGGGACGAGGTTATGGCTCAAATCAATTCGTTGTTCGAAGGGGACGGGCTGTCCGAAGGGGACCAGATTTCGGCCATCGAGACGGGCCTTCGCAGAATGCTCGAGAACACGGAGCTCCAGGCTCAGGCAAAAGCCAACAACGAGGATGACTTCCTGGCCGGGCCCGGACTGTGGGGGGCGTGGCAGGAGATAGTCCTGGAATCCTATGACCGGCTGGGCCGGGGCACAGAGCGGATGGCCGACGACCGGTCGCGCGAATCGATTCTTGCGATCTTGGGGTTGGCGAAGGTGTGGAAGGCGTTGCGCAACGCGGCCTAAGTGCTTCCGTGTCGGCCGCGAAAGCAGCGCCGGGCCCTCGGAGTCAGAGCGCGAGGATGCCTGAGGTCGCCGACAGGATCAGCAGGACGGCACCCATCGCGGCTCCGACAATGGCACTGGTGGTGCCTGTCGATTGGCGTAATCGGGGGAGCAGCCCGATCAAGATGACGGTCAGGACAATCGCGACGAAGACCAGTGAGACGTCGTCGAGCAGCAGTCCGAGCGGGGCGAAATGCACCGAGACCACCAGGGCCACCCACCAGGCAAACCAGCGTTGTTGGCCGCGGCGATGGAGTAGCCAACAACCGACCCCAGCAGCGATGAGCTCAACAGCGGTCAGGACGCCAAACCAGGCATACCGTCCCTCGAGCGCGGATGGCTCGTCCCAATTGCGCGACACCAGATAGCCGAAGCCGCCAGCGAGCGCCAGGCCAAGCACGGAGCCTGCCCCTAGCCAAGGCCGCCAGCGTTGCGGAGGGTCTTCCTGTGCCCAGCTGAGCCAGACAACTGTCATCAGCCCGAACCAGGCGCTGGTGAAGAGAGCGTCTCTGATCAGATCGGTGAACACAGGGGAGCCTAACCCCGGATTGCTGGCCGCTCTAGGACGACTTCAGTGCTGGGGCTTGGTGGGCGTTATGGCCAGTGCGGTCGAAGATCGTGATGATCTCGGCCGGTCGTTTATGGGCCAACACCCGATGCGGCGTCATGGTCGAAAACTCCGCCGCCTGGCCCTCGTAGACGAACAGCGTGCGCTCACCAAGGATTAGTTGGACGACGCCGCTAAGCACAAAAAACCAGTCGTGGCCGGGGTGCACTTGGGGTTCGGGAGTGCTGGCGGAGGGCTCCAATCGCCACTTGGCTGCGACTACGTCACGGTCGGCGCCGGGGCGGGTGAGTCGCCACTCGGTGCGCCCCCCAGTCTCGGTAGCCACCGGTTTGATGATGACGTCTTGATCCTGCGCCATATCCACCAACGTGCTGATGTCCGTATGCAGAGCGCGACACAGCGGCACCAGCACCCCAACGTCGATCGCCCGCTTGCCTGTCTCGATCCGACTCAGCGTTGACACCCCGAGGTGCGTCCGCGAGGCGAGATCCTCTAGGGACCAGCCCAGCGCGAGGCGCAGTCCCTTGAGGCGTGAGCGGACCACGAGGTCGACGTCGACATGGGAGTCTGCGGATGCTGTGGAGTGGGGCACACGCCTCATCGTGAGGGCTGAATGCCAATACTGCAAATGCGCATGCGCTATCCGGGAATATTGCTAGCGTTTCCGGTATGAAATCAGAGGCAAAACTTGGAACCATCGGGACATACATGCACGACGTCGTGGTGGTCGGAGGTAGCGCCGCGGGGCTGAGTGCAGCCTTGGCCCTAGGACGATCGAGACGCTCAGTCGTCGTCATCGACGCTGGTCAGCCGCGCAACGCCACATCCGCCCACATGCACGGAGTTTTGGGCCATGACGGCGCAGCGCCAGCAGATTTCTTGGCGCGGGGCCGCGAAGATCTGGTGCCCTACGACGTCACCTTCATCGACGGGGCCGTCACCGGCGTGACGCGCTCCGCGGGCTCTTCGGACGGGGACGGCGGTTTCGAGGTCACCCTTGAAGATGGCCGCACCTATTCATCCCGTGCTCTGCTCGCCGCCACCGGTGTGCGCGACGAGCTGCCCGACATACCTGGGTTGCGGTCGCGCTGGGGTATTGACGTTCTGCATTGCCCGTATTGCCACGGCTGGGAAGTGCGCGACCAGCAGATCGTGATCTTGGCGACCACCCCCATGGCCGCTCACAGTGCGCTGCTGTTCCGCCAACTCTCGGCGGAGGTGACGATGGTGCTCCATGGTGCGCGACTGAGCGATGAAGACGCTGTGAGGCTTCGCGCTCGAGGCGTCACGGTGTTCGACGGCCCCGCCACCGAACTCTTGGTCGAGCAGGACCAGTTGCGGGGTGTGCGACTCAGTAGCGGCGAGACTGTGCCCGCTCAGGCGCTGGTCGTGGCCCCGCGTGCTGATGCCTCGAACGCGGTGATGGGCACCTTGGGTCTGCAGACGTCTGACCACCCGATGGGGCCTGAGTTTGGCACGATGTATGTGGTCGAGATGGGTGGCCGCACGTCGGTGCCCGGGTTGTGGGCAGCCGGCAATGTCGTTGATCCGGTGGCGACGGTGCCCAAGTCGTTGGCCGACGGATACTTCACCGGCGCCATGATCAACGCAGACTTGGTCGCTTACGAAGCGTCGGCTGCGTCTGCCTGACTGCGTTCGGGTCACGTCCGTCGGCATACGTCGGGGTGTGCGCGCCGGGCGGCGGCTCGGATCCGAACATCGATCTGTGTGGGGTCCTGCAGCGCAGCGTGGTCCAGCCGGACGAAGGCGTAGCCCAGATCGCGGATGGCGCTCTCTCGATGCTTCTCAGAGATGATTGATTCGACCGATCCGCGGCCATCGCCATCGACGTATTTGACTCGCCCGTCGACTTCGACCACAACGCCCAGCTCCTCGATGAGGCCGTCTACGCGTCCGAGAAAGTGACCATCTGAAGTCCGTAGGACGACCTGGGGCGCGAAGGTATAACCGAGAGCGTTGATGATCAACCGAGCCTGCGACTCCAGCGGTGACTCGCTCCGGCTGTCGCTGTGTCGAATGACGCGTCGGATCGTGGCTGTGCTGGGGCGTCTGGGCCGGTGGCTGAGCCACATCCACGCTTCGTCGAGGGTGGCGATCTTGGTATGCAGTGCCGCATCGAGAGCGACCACGCCTGCGGTGAAGCCGTGGATCTGCGCGACGCCAAAGACAGCCAAGACCGGGAGCACCAGGCTCATTCCGTTGATGGATGGGCTGCACTGATCCGTGCCGTACGCAGAGTGGACGGTGTAGGCACCCGTGCTGATGGTGCGACCAGGCTGGTTTCGTGTCAGGTGAATGCGGCGGTCGTGGTCGCGGTCACCGGCGGAGGGCAGCAAAGGCAGATGGTGTAGCGCAGCAGCAGCCCGATGACTGAGGACCGGTTGCACCGAAAACCGTGTCGACAACGCCCAAGAGCGCAGAGCCATCCGGTGATTGGCGGCGACACCGTCCCACCGCTGCACATCGACATAGTGGCCCGAGCCCACGGCCACCACAGACCCTGCATACAACAAGCGTTGTAGCTCGCGGCGATTAATTCCGCGAGCCTGGGCCTCCGCGTGCGTGAAGAGCCCGGTGGGACGCAGGTGGTCGAGAGCGAAACGATCCAGGTCCATGGCGCGAGCGTGCCGGGCGCCGCTCGCTGGCGCTCGGGTCGTTCCGGCATCTGTGTATGCGCAGGGCTGGCTGCCTGGGATGTGGAGGCCGCCGACTTGTCAGGGCATTTATGCACTAGTCCTGTCGCGCCACACGGGGCAAGTGGCAATTGCGCACGACAAGTCGCTGACTGACCGGCGACGCTGATGGTTTAGCCGCACGTAAGGGCTGCGGCGGCTCGGTGGTGGCACAGTGTCGGTGTGACCGACGCAACCGCAGACATCGCCGTCATCGGCGGAACCGGCTTCTACTCGTTTCTCGACAACCCCCAAGAAGTGAGCGTGACGACGCCGTATGGCGACCCGTCGGCCCCCATCTCGGTGGGCACCGTGCGGGGCCGGTCGGTGGCGTTCGTGCCCCGGCACGGTCAGCACCACGAGTTCCCGCCGCACACCATCAACTATCGGGCCAACGCCTATGCGCTGCGCAGCCTCGGGGTGCGCCAGGTGATCGCACCGTGCGCCGTCGGTGGCCTCAGCGCGTCGGTCGAACCCGGCGACCTGGTGGCCCCCGACCAGCTCGTCGACCGCACCCACCGGCGCGTCGGGTCGTTTGTCGAAACCGGCGCGGTCCACGTGCCCTTTGCCGACCCGTATTGCGCGGGTATCCGAGGGGCTATTAACTCGGCAGCACCGGATGTGGTCGACGGTGGGGCGATGGTGGTCATCGAAGGACCTCGCTTCTCCACCCGAGCCGAGTCTGCGTTCTACGCCGCCTCCGGGTGGTCACTGATCAACATGACCGGCGCCCCCGAGGCGGCCCTGGCCCGTGAGATGCAGCAGTGTTACGCCGCCATTGCCCTGGTCACAGACATGGACGCCGGAGCCGACAGCGGTGACGGCGTCGGCCAAGCCGAAGTGTTCGCCCTCTTCACAAAGAACCTCGACCGCCTCAAAGGTCTCTTGGCCGACACCATCGAAGCCCTACCCAACCCCGACGGCTGCAGTTGTTCCACGTGGGCGAGCGGAATGGACCTGACCTACGACATTCCGGGCACCCGATGAGGGTCCTATTGACCGGATCGGCCGGGTTCATCGGTGGAGAGATCGGCCGCCAACTCGAAGCGGATGGCGACGAAGTGGTGCGCGTCGACCTCATGCTGGCGATGGCGCACGGCGAATCTCATGCCCCCGTTGGGACGCACCAACTCGACGTCCGCGACGCACATGCCGGAGGCCCGTGGCCGGGGCTGCTCGAGGGCATCGACGTCGTCTGTCACCAAGCCGCCGTCGTCGGTGCCGGGGTCACGGTCGCCGACCTGCCTGCATACGCCGCACATAACGACCTTGGGACTGCCGCGCTGCTCGCGGCGATGCACGAAGCGGGCGTGACTCGGATGGTGCTGGCCTCCTCGATGGTCGTCTACGGCGAGGGCCGTTACGACTGCGCAAAACACGGTCAGCAATCGCCACCTCCGCGCACGGCCGACGCGTTGGCATCTGGCGACTTCGACAACCACTGCCCCGTCTGCGGTGCGGCGTTGACATGGGAGCTGGTCGACGAAACGGCCGCGATGGACCCCCGCAGCACGTATGCCGTCAGCAAGCTCGCCCAAGAGCACTACACGCTGATGTGGGTCCGGCAGGCGGGCGGCTCGGCGATCGCGCTGAGGTATCACAACGTCTACGGCCCGGGTATGCCGAGGGACACGCCATACAGCGGGGTGGCGGCGATGTTCCGCTCGTCACTGGAGCGGGGCGAGGCGCCCCAGGTCTACGAAGACGGCACCCAGATGCGGGACTTTGTGCACGTCAGCGACGTCGCTCGGGCCAACGTGCTCGCGATCCGTGCACTCGCTGACGGCAACGGGCCGAGGTTCGATACCTACAACGTGTGCTCGGGGCAGCCGGTCGCGATTGCCGATGTGGCTCGGCAGGTGGCTGCTGGCACCGGGACAGACGTGGAGCCGCAGATCACCGGCGGCTATCGGCTCGGCGATGTGCGACATATCGTCGCCTCGTCGGCCAGGGCCGCCGATGAGCTGGGGTTCACCGCCCAGGTGTCGCCGGAGCAGGGCCTGGCAGAATTTGCGACGGCCCCGCTACGGGCCTGACTTCCGCTGAGCAGCGGGCAGATGTCCTGCGATGTGCCCGGCCCTTCACCAACTGGTGTAGAGCAACGTCTCAATGATCAGCGCGGTCGCCAGCTGAAGCCCCAAGGCCGGGCGAAGCCAGCGCTGCGGAAGCAGCGCTAGCGACACGGTGAGCCACGGTATGAACGGCAGCCAGATGCGCTCGACTTCCGACTTGCTCATCCGCGACAGATCCGCCACCAGGATCATTACGACCGCCGCACCAGCGAGCCAGAGCACCACCCGGGTGTTGTCGCGGTTCAGCACGTCACGCCGCGGCCCTGCCACCAGCAGAGCTAGGCCCGAACCGACCATCGGCCCGGCGGAGATCAGCAGGGCCCCGATGTTGCCCCATACCCAATAGGCGAACGGTCGATCCTTGGCCGCCCCGTCCCAGTATCGCTCCGCCAGCACCGGGTAGGCCTCCCACCAGGCAAAACCTGCCCAAGCGAAGATCATCACGACCAGCAG
>JAABUN010001271.1_pt1 | contig 57671 bp, 47 predicted proteins | sample 5559311 | NCBI WGS metagenome assembly JAABUN01 (sample SAMN10711877, study PRJNA513370) | rock metagenome | isolation source: Antarctica rocks | place: Antarctica: Victoria Land, Siegfried Peak sud
TTGTTTAACGCATTCAACTCATCATAATGTGCGCTAATGGCTTCCACCAGTTGTTCTTTGGTCATATGAAATGTAGTTTAGTTGACTAAATTTACAATTCTTTGTGCGACAATTTGAAATGCACCCAACCCTTCCTAAACATAATCTAAATATCCGCCTTTCCTTATCTTCGCCGCCTATGAACGGAAAGAAACCTATTGTAATGAGCGGCATAAGGCCAACGGGATTTTTACACCTCGGCAGTTATTTTGGCGCCATTCGGAACTATGTGCGTATGCAGGATGAGTTCGACTGTTTTTTTATGGTTGCCGACCTTCATTCGCTCACTACTCATCCGGATACAAAAGAGTTGAAATCGAATGTTCACCGTGTTTTGGCTGAAAATATAGCTTGTGGTTTAAACCCGGAAAAGGCTCCTTTGTATTGCCAAAGCCATGTTTACGAAACATCAGAACTCTATCTTTATTTAAACATGCTTGCTTACAAAGGCGAGCTTGAAAAAACGGTAACCTTTAAAGAAAAAGTACGCTTACAACCCGATAATGCAAATGCCGGTTTGCTTACATACCCGGTTTTACAAACTGCTGATATCCTTCTTCACCGCGCCTCGCTTGTGCCTGTGGGTAAAGACCAGGAGCAACATCTTGAAATGGCAAGAAATTTTGTTAACCGTTTTAATCACCGGTATGGAGATGTTTTTCCTGAACCAATGGCTTTTAATTATAACGACCAATTAGTGAAAGTGCCAAGCCTTGATGGTACTGGCAAAATGAGCAAGAGCGAAAACCAGATGTCAACGCTTTATCTTGCCGATAATGACGATCTTATTCGAAAAAAAGTAATGAAGGCAAAAACAGACACCGGCCCTGTTGAGCCAAATTCTGCTAAGCCTGATTATATTAAAAATATTTTTCTGCTGATGAAACTTGTTTCAAGCGAAGACGTGATCAATAAGTTTGAACAGGACTATAATAATTGTACAATTCGATATGGAGATGTGAAAAAACAGTTGGCAGAAGACATGGTAAAATTTATATCCCCCATAAGAAAAAAGGCGGAAGATATTTTAAGCAACGAAGCATATCTTAAACAAGTGATGGAAACAGGTGCAGACAAAGCACGTAAAAGTGCAAAGGCAACAATGCAGATTGTACGCCAAACTATGGGCCTGAAATACTTTTAATATTACCGTTATCAATTAAATTACTTTATTTTAGTCAACCTACTTTAGAAACTACGGTAATTAAACAATGGCAAAAGCAACAAAACCAAAGCATATAGCAGTAGCCGGCAACATCGGCGCAGGCAAAACCACATTAACCGAAGCTTTAAGCAAGCATTACCGTTGGATACCCCAGTTTGAAGACGTGGCCAACAATCCATATCTAAACGACTTTTATGAAGATATGCCGAGGTGGAGCTTTAACCTGCAGATATATTTTTTAAACAGCCGCCTTAACCAGTTGCTCGAAATACAAAGAGGAACTGAAACGATTATACAAGACAGAACCATTTATGAAGATGCAAATATTTTTGCACCCAACCTTCACGATATGAGCTTGATGAGCAAACGCGATTTTGATAATTATTACCAGTTCTTTCAAACGCTGCGTTCAATGGTTCAGCCACCCGATCTGTTGATCTATTTGCAGGCTTCGGTTCCAACGCTTGTAGGGCAAATACAAAAGCGAGGCAGGGAATATGAAGAAAATATCCGCCTTGATTATTTAAAGAAGCTGAACGAATACTACAACAAATGGACAGCCAGTTACAGAGAAGGCCCGCTGCTTATTATCAATGTTGACAAAAATAAATTTGCTGAAAGAGATGAGGACATGGGAGAGATCATTAATAAAATTGATGCACAGTTGTTTGGGCTGTTTTAGTTCTTCATACATTAGATCTTCATACAATTAAGAACGTTAAACCACTGAGGCACAACCGGGAAGTTTCACAAAAAAGTTTCTGTGGCTCTATGGTTCCATTTTAAAAATTTTAAACAGCTTCTTACATCCAACCTTTATACTGTTTATTCAACCACTACTCTTTCGCCTTTAAAAAATCGCTAACTAAATAACTTATCAGTTTACCTGTTGTCTCGCTGCTTCTGCCATCTGTTAATTGCGAAGCGCCTTCACAAATATGCAGGTAAGCGGTTTTGCTGTCAGCGCTTGCATAAGAAACAAATTGCCTGACATGTACAGTATCAACACCGGTGGGGCTTATCGCGCTGCTTAAAGTATTTTGCACACAACCCAAATCTATTTCAATACCGGTGTAAGTGTCTTCTGTAAAGGTGGTGGCATGAGCAATTGCCTGTAAAAAATCTCTTTTCTCATGAATAAAAATGTCTTCATAAGTAATGAAATCAATAAAGGGATTATTTACAATATCCATCCAGATGTTTTGTGTAAGATAGTTCTCATGAACACCTATTACACAATATTTCTGCAGGTAGCCATCTTCCTCAGCATAAGAAAATGCGTTGCCGCTATGCCGTCCTTCCAAAGGCCTGAAATCAGCATGCGCATCAAGATTTATACAATTGATAGACGCCAAAGAAATTCTACCGCTTTTGTACAAAGCCTTAGCTGCACCTTTAATTAAAGGATATGCATTGTTATGACCACCACCAATAACTATAGGAATTTTATTTGCCTGTATAATAAGTTTAATAAGCGGCTCTACTGCTTCATCAACCTGATTAACTGCATGGCGGTATGCAATTACTTTTTCCTCATTGTCATGTGCATTGTCTTCTATCAGTCGAGCCACTTCCGAAAAATCGAAATGGCCAAGTAACAGAATATTGCTGCCTTCAATAAAATCGTTGCTTTGTATATTAAGAAACGACGAAAGAAACGGAACCCATGCGGTATCTGTTCCTCCCGTTCCATAATTGGCTTTAACACCAATGTCTTCGGGAATGCCTATAATTACAAACTTTGCATTAGACAACTGCAATGATTGCTCTACATTATTTTGATTGGCTATAACCTGCAAACGTTCGCCTAACCTGGTTTCGAAACGGCGGATGTGCGTTAAAGAAAGAACATCTTGTTTATTGTAAAATTTAAAATAGTTTATAGCGATTGGTTTAGAGGCTGCAGCGGTTGGCATATAATGTTTAGTTGGGCTATAGTTTACAAGATTACGTAAAATGAAATTAGGTGAAAAAGTTTTGGAATAATTAAGTGAAAAGGATATTACTTAGGAAGCATGATATTATATTATCAGGACGTCAGCTTCTTGTTTTCTTATTACATCCAATTGAAATCCCTGCAAAATAATTTCTTCCCGGCGCGGCATTAAAATATCGGCCGCCAAAGCCATTTATATCGTTTCCTAAACTATACTTTACATCAAACAAATTATCTCCTCCTGCAAAAACATTTAAGGTTAGTTTTTTGAACGAACACTTATAGCCTGCCCTTGCGGCCAGTAAATTATAGGAACCAGCATAGCCGGTATTGGCATCGTTTAAAGCAATTGGATCGTTGTATTGATACGTGAGATTTGCATAAAAGCCAACACTTGTTTGTACATCCAAACCTGATGCAACAGTATGGGGTGCAACGCCTGGTAATTTGTTTCCTGAAAAGTCGTTTGTTACCTGCTTAAAATTTTTGTAATGAAAATTGTAGTATGTATGGCTGAGCCAAAGCCGTGCAAGTTTAATTGCAGGTTTTTCCTGCACCACCACATAATTTAGTTGCGACTCTATACCTTTTTGCTTTGTGCTTCCGGCATTATCGTAGTAATCGCCACCTGCGGCATCTCTTCTTTGTACGATCGTATTTTTTAATTGAAAGTAAAACGCACTGATGTCGAACGATAAACGGTTATTAATGGCATAACCTTTAAAGCCTGCTTCATAATTCAACCCGTACTCAGCAGAAAGATTTGGATTGGAAATACTGCCTGTGGGAAAAACCTCTGCCAAGGTAGGCGGAGAAAAACCTTTTGACCAGGAGGCATATACGGAAAGCCTTTCACCCAACTTTTTAAGCAAAGCAATCCGCGGCGCAACCTGGTTATTGAATTTAAGAAGCTGGCTCGTTGATGGTACATTACTAAACCTTGTAAACTCCATTTTCGATTGGTTAAGACTCAATCCGCCTGTAATCAGCCATCCTTTATATAAGTACGAAAGCTGCGAAAAAATAAAGAATGTATTCAGCTTAATCTCGTCATCCGTTTGCAATGAATCAGGTTTGCCCGATTTGTTCCTGTATATTCTTTGGGTTGTAAATCCTTGCTGTATCTCACCTCCCGTATGCCAGCTTAGTTCTGCAGAGTTAGCAAAAGCTCTTTTGTATTGAAATACTGTTCTTCCGCCAAAATGTGGTTCGTTGCTTCTTCCATAATTACGGATGGCGGGGTTATCCAATTTTGAAAAAGCGCCATAAACCGTTGAAGTGTTTTGCCAGTTACTGCTGAATTGCTTTTGATAGCTGATGCCTGCTAAAAATGTTTTTTCAAATATGGCTGCCATTGCTTCTTTTGAACCGGGTATAGAACCGATCGTTGGTCGTGCAGCTTTGGGGTTACTGTTGTATTCGGATAGCGTTAAAGCACCGGGTGTTTGATAATATAAATCGCTATAAAAAAAGCTTCCTGTTATGCGGTCGTTTTCTCCTGCCCTTGCGCTTGCTTCCCATGAAAAAACATCTCTTCGCAAAGCAGATTGTTCGCGGTATCCGTCACTGGTTTGATGCTGGTAATTAATTATGTTTCTAAAAGTGTCTGAACCAATATTTACGTTTATGTTACTGTTATTCAAACCAAAACTTCCGCCCGTATAATCAACAGTAATTCCTTGTGGTTGTTGGATGCCGTTGCTTTCAATCAGCATCACGCCGCCTGTGCCTGCTCCATACAAACTGCTTGCCGGACCTTTCAAAATTTCTATTGAACCGAAATTATAAAAGCCAAGCTGGTTTAAATAGGTATTTCCGCCAGGATCGGTAAACGGGATATTGTTGTAATATATCTTGACATTACGAACGCCAAACGGCGAACGAAGTGAGCTTCCGCGAATATTTAAACGGTAGCTTCCAGGTGAACGCTCTTCCATCTTTACACCTGCTGTAGTATTTAGTGCATGAAGAATATTGGTATTACTAAACCTGTTTAATTGGGCGGTGGATACATAATTTTCAGCAACAGGCACATCAATCAGGCGGCGGTTTTGTTCGTAACCTCTCACTATAACTTCCTCAAGTTTTCGGTGAATGCTGTCTTCCTTTTGCTCTTGCTGACTGAAAAGAATAAGTGTAAAGCAATTACAGATAATAACGAGTAAATACTTTTTATACATAAGCATTAGTTGAGGAAAAAGGGGAAAAAATCGTGCCTTATTAGCTGAAAGATAATAGCATAAGATTTGTATTCTTTATAACAAAAGATAAAATGGCCAAAGCAGTTTTTGGATAAGCAGTTAACTAATCTTTTTCGCCCGAAGGTTTTGGGATAGGAGCATTTAACTTAACTGGCTCACCAAAGTTAGGAGTTCCGTCAGCATTCCAGGTAAACTTTTGTGCTCTTGGCAGGCGTAGTCTTCCGCATCCCTGGTTTGGTTGGGCATTGGCATGGTAAAGTATCCAGTCTTCTCTTCCATCGGGCGATTTAAAAAAAGAATTATGCCCCGGCCCGTAAACGCTGTTAGTTACAGAGCCTTTAAAAACAGCTTCGGGAGATTTATGCCATGATGCAGAATCAAGCAAATTATTGCCGGTAAAGGTGAGCATTCCCAAACCATAATGATCCGTCCAGCAACCACTTGCTGAATAGACCAAAAACAATTCACCCTTGTGCTCTAATGTTTGGGGGCCTTCGTTTACATTAACGTGCGGAGGGTTTTCTGCATCTTTCAAATCACCATACTTTTCCCAATCGTATGTTGATGCCGATATCCTAACCCTGTTTCCTTCAATCGTCCAGGGATTTTTTAGTTTGGCTATATAAATATCCTGCTCTCCGTTTACGTCTCCCTCCCACCCTGACCATATCATATACCATTGCCGCTTATGTTCAAAAACAGAACCATCTATTGCCCACTTATCCGCCGGATCAGCAACTTTTCCTTTAAAAGTCCACTCCCCTTGCATAGGGTCAGTTGAAGAATTTTCAAGCACATATAACCTGTGATTATTATTATTTCCATCATCGGCTGCAAAGTAAACGTACCATTTGCCGTTAATAAAATGAATTTCGGGCGCCCATATCTGTTTTGAATAGGCAGTGTTTGCAGGGGGTGTCCAAATTACTTTTCTTTCAGCCTTACCCAGTTCTGAAATTTTTTTTGTCTTCCATATTATAAGCCGGTCTCCTGTGGTATGTGTATAATAATAAAATCCATCTTTGTAAATGCTCCAGGGGTCGGCACCCGAAGGAAGCAACGGATTGGTGAAGGTTTGCTGTTGTTGAGTTGTGGGAACATGAACATTACATTGTAAAAACAGGAAGGCAGCAAATAGAAGGGGGAGGTTTTTTATAAGGAGCTTTGAAAATTTATTCATTATACAGACGTATTGATTTGAAGTTGCGTTAGTGTGAAACGTGAAACTTCAAATGTAAGAAACACCGCTTCTTGGACGTTTCCATTTTCAGGAATAACCAACATCAACATAAAGTGAACATATAAAAAACCGCTTCGTTCCCGTTTCACATTTGACGTTTCACCTCCTAATTCGCTTCAAGTTCATTTTTAGAAGGAAGCTTAGGAAACGGCGAATGAGGCTCCGCCTGGTACCAATAAACCACTGAGCTTATATTGGATTGCTGCTGCAAATACCTTCCGCCGCTTCTCCATCCTAAATCCTGTATGGTAACTTTCAAATCTCTATCAAACCGTATCGGGTCTGCAATGTGCCAACGGTATAATCCAAAGCGCTGCTGGCTGTTATATAATCCGTCGGGCTTTATTACCTGGGCCAAACCTGTATAGGCAGTTGAAAAAGGTTCGTATTGCCTCGTCTTCCTGTTTTCGAAATTATACGAGCCACAAAAATAATCTTCCGTACCAGTACCGTTAATGGTTGGGAATTTATCATCTCCATCCATATAAAATTTAATTTCGCCTTCGCCCCACCAGCCGTTATTGGTTACGCCCCACGCCATATACGTTCCTACGTACTGGCCTTTGCCTTTAATATTATCAACCAATGTATAAAGAGCTCCCTGCGTTGGGTTGCTTCGCCTGAACTGTGCATGAAAATAAGCGGCATCGTCGGGTACGGTGGTTAAGGTATAATCAACCTGGTAATAAACGGTCATCCTTTCTGCAGCAATATTCTCCATAGTTATCCTGCATTTTTTTCTGAAAGGCATTACCCAGTAACAGTTAAAAGCACTGCCGGGATTTACCGTTACAGGCAAAGAATTTAAGGGAGCATATTCGCCCCAGCCCATTCCAAAAAAATCTCCTACCGGAACTTCTATTGATGGTTCCTTTTCATCGTCCCAATAAAAGCGCAGGATTGAAAAACGCCAGTTGCCTGTAGGTGTCATCCAGATGTGTTGTATAGCTCCGGAGCCGTTAATGTCAGCTACTGTAAATGTTTTCCCCGGTTCTATTTGTACTGAAGGACTAACCTTCCAGCCCTGTCCCAAATCTCTTGACGCATTTAAACCAGTGCCGGTGGTTGCCATTCCACCCTGGCCTTTTTCACCTTTAAAATTTTCAGGGCTTATCGAGCGGGTTTTTGCATCCGACAAACGAAACAGGTTTCCCATGTTTACTTCAACGCCATTAAAGCTTCCGGCCTTTTGGCTTATAGCGTGTAAAACAAATGATAATGAAACAAAGCAGAAAATGATCTTTTTCATCAGTATATAATTTGTTAGTAATGGTATGAAAACTTCAGTAGGTTTAAAAATTATATTGCCTTTTTATGAGCAATTCTTTAATCTTTTTCACCTGAAGGCCGTGTAATATTTGCACCTGCCGCAACAGGGCTTCCAAAGTTAGGTGTACCATCAGCATTCCAGGTAAATTTTTGCATTCGTGGACTACGGAAGTTTTTACAGCCTTGTCCGGTTAAAGGGTTTGCGTGGTAAATGATCCAATCTTCTTTACCATCGGGCGATTTAAAAAACCCATTATGACCAGGGCCAAAAGCCTGTCCATTTACATTTTTTGTAAATACAGGTTGCGCAGATTTTACCCAGTTTGAAGCATTCAACGGGTCGCCGCCATCTTTTAAAGTCATCAAGCCTAAAGCATAATCATCCGTCCAGCAACCGGAGGCGGAGTAGATCAAAAATATTCTTCCATTAGGGTTCATTAATATTTCGGGGCCTTCATTAACTGCCGGAGGTGCACCTATCATTTCCCATGAGTAAGTTGGAGAAGAAATTAAAACGCGTGAAGTGGCTAAAGTATATGGATTAGCCATTTCCGCGATATACAATCTTTGGTTATTATCAGTTGCCGAAGCATGACCGCTCCAGATGAGGTACCTTGTATTATTGTACTGAAGTACTGTTCCGTCAATAGCAAAATAATCAGCCGCAGGATCGTAAATTTTGCCTCTGTCCGTCCAGGTTCCGCTTAAAGGATCAGCAGATGAATTTTCAAGTACAAATAAACGTTGGGTACTCAAATCAGCAGAAGCGCCTGCGGTATAATAGGCATACCACTTTCCATCTATAAGATGTATTTCGGGAGCCCAAACATTTTGAGAGTTAGGCCCCGAAGCGGGCTTTGACCATATCGTTTGTGTATATGCACCTGACAACTTCGACATTGTTTTTGTTCTCCACACACGAACACTGTTACCGGTGGTATTTGTGTAGTAATAAAAACTGTCTTTTTTAATAACCCAGGGATCGGGGCCGCTTATAAGCAAAGGGTTAGTAAAGGTAGAATCCGTTGCAGGAACATGCACAGGCGGCGCAGATGCAGCACCAGGTTTCTTACAAAATGTTATGGATAACATTAACACCAGCGCTACAAAAGATGATTTGATTGGACTTATCATTTTCAATTTTAATTTGGCATCGGCTTACTAAATATACAATTTTACTAAATATACAAAGCAAAAAACAAACAGGCTTTATTAAGTAAAGGCGTGATGTTTGATGTTTGACGTTTGACGTTTCACGTTTTCTTTTACACTACTTCTTACCCCTTCTTCCCTGCAATATTCTGTAAAAAGAACGGCTTCTTATTTCATCTATTGTTAAGCCTGTTTGCAAGGCTTCGTCTTCGGTTACTGCTCCGCAATTCATTGCTTTTAAAAAGAAGTTCAGCAAGCCCTGACCGGTTGCAGCATCATCAAAAATATCTCCGCTAAGAGTTGAGATAGCGGCACGGTCAACAAAGGTCTTTAAACGAAAGACTGCATCTTCATAGCTGCTTAAAAAGAAATTATAAGTAGCTGCATAACGCATGGGTAATTGTGCAGGATTAAGATCCCAACCCTGGTAAAGCCCGTTAATCAATGAATGTGTTATGTGCTTAAACCCCGTGCGCCAACCGTTATAAACAGCTTCGCGATTTTCTGTTAGCTGCTCATAACTGAGGTTATCAGCACGATGGGGACCAATAGGCATTACGTTGGTTGCACCATCAGAAATAAAGATGCCCGTACCACCCAAAGCTACTTTAGTTACATGATGAGCAAAGTCGCAAACAGGATGCGACATGGTTTGATACTTTGCAGTAATACCTGCCGAAGCAGTATAATCATAAGTGCCAAAGTGAGCAGCAATGCAACGACCTTCACTTGCTCTTATAATTCGCATTAACGGGTTACGGCCTTCATCGTCCATAACAATTTGTGTAGCTTCAACCATTGTTTCCATCTTCAATGTTTGCTGCCTGAGACTGTTTTGTTTTTCGATAATTTCAAATAACCTTACCATTGTTGTCATTTGCTCTGGTATGGTTACTTTGGGTAACATCACTACAAAATTTTCAGGCAGTACACCCCCTGTTTTATTGAGTAATGTTGTAAGAAATATATCTAATGTTCTTACCCCGCGATACTTCAAATCTTCAGTAAATGGTTTTATACGAATGCCGGTAAAAGGTGAAATGGTTTTGTTTTGCATTCCTGTTGCCAGTTCGTTTGCAGCGTTTACTGCTGTTGCATCTTCTTCATCATCAGGTCTGTTGCCAAATCCGTCTTCAAAGTCAATCCTGAAATCTTCAACGGCTTCTGTCTGCAGCTTCTTAATAATTTTGTTGTAAACAGAATAAGCAAGCCAGGCATGTTCTTTCTTTCTTTCAGCTTCGGTCATCGCATCAAGCCTTGCTGTTAAGTCTTGAATATCTTTTATCAAATGTGGCAAGTGTTCATGCCCTTTCAACTGAAGCACGTTAGCAAGCGTAACAAAGTTTGGTGCATAAGTTTGCAAGCTCTTTAATGCAATCTCTCCCATTCTTACACAGGTATCGCTTTTAAAAAGATTTGCACCACCATAGACGGTGTGTACAGCTTGCCTTTTTGGTTTATCGCCGGGATATGTTTGTTGAAACCGGAGGTTAGCTATTTTTAGCTCATTCAGCAGGTTATCTTTTTCACTGTCTGTTATAGAAAACTTCATTAGCTCTTTGTTTTGATTGCTGTATTATAACTCATGAACCACGATATGTTGCATAACCAAAAGGATTTAGAAGTAAAGGAATATGGTAATGTTCCTCGGTGCGTATGTCGAAAATAATTTCAACATAAGGGTAAAAGGTTGGGATTTGATTTTTGTCGAAGTAATCTTTTGTCTCAAACCTTATCTTATAGATGCCTGACTGAAGCGGCTCATCTGTTGAAAAGAGGTTTATTCTGCCATCGCTGTTTGTGATGCCCATGATTAATTCCGTCCATTCATCGTTGCCGCCTCTGTATAGAGTTGCTCTTATTCCTTCAGCAGGCTTGCCTTTAGAAGTATCTAAAACATGACTTGTAATCTTACTCATAAAAATGTAGTTATTTCAATTTTCCAACATTTTTTTTGAACCACGAAGGCACAAGGGGCACAAAGTTTCACAAAGAAAATACACATCTGCTAAAACCTATCTTCCCATTAATCCCATAAATCACAATAATCCTGGTTCAGACATAATCCTATAAATCCCGGTTCAGAAAACTTATGGCCTTCAACATATCATCCCGCATCACTCTGTCTTCTTCGTTAAATGAAACCTGTTGCCTTAAGTCGGCTACTATTTGTTCTAAAAATGGTGATGATCTTAGTGGTCTTCTGAATTCTAATGCCTGTGCGGCGGCTAATAATTCTATGCCTAAAACTTTTTCTACATTGTCTATCACCCGCAAACATTTTACAGCAGCATTAGCACCCATGCTTACATGATCCTCCTGGTTGTTGCTGCTTGAAATACTATCAACACTGGCGGGAGTGCACAATTGTTTATTCTCGCTTACCAGGCTTGCAGCAGTATATTGCGGTATCATAAAACCTGAATGTAATCCTGGTTTTTTTACCAGGAACATAGGCAGATCCCGTTGCCCGCTTATCAACTGGTACGTTCTTCTTTCTGATATATTTGCCAGCTCACTCATGGCAATACTTAAAAAGTCTAAAGCCAATGCCAAAGGCTGCCCGTGAAAATTACCGCCACTTAAAATCAAATCATCTTCGGGAAAAATGTTTGGGTTATCGGTAACTGAATTGATCTCTTTTAAAAAGACACTTAACACATAATCAAAAGTATCTTTTGTTGCCCCATGCACCTGCGGCAGGCATCTGAAAGAATATGGATCCTGCACATGCAGCTTTTGCTTATTAATTATCTCACTGCCCTCTAAATATTTTCTTATTGCTGCTGCAGTTGCAACCTGTCCTTTAAAGCTTCTGATAGAATGTATCTTCTCATGCATTGGTTGTAAAGAGCAATCAAAGGCATCGAAAGACAATGCTGCAATTGCATCAGCCTTTTTGATTAATTGCTCAGCTTTCTTCAAACTATACAAACCGTAAGCGCTCATAAACTGGGTACCATTTATAAGGGCTAATCCTTCTTTGCTTTGTAATTGTACAGGGTGCCAGTTAAGCTCTTTCAACACCTCAGAAGATGCATGTTTCACTCCTTTATAATACACTTCGCCCAAACCAATTAATGGTAAACTTAAATGACTAAGCGGAGCAAGATCCCCACTTGCACCGAGAGAGCCTTGAGTATATATAACAGGAATTACATCGTTATTATACATCTCCATCAGCCGTTTCACTGTTTCAATACTTACACCGCTATAACCGTAACTAAGCGACTTTATTTTAAGCATCAGCATAAGTTTCACAATATCAACGGGCACTTCTTCACCAAGGCCGCAGGCATGGCTTTTTAATAAATTATATTGAAGCTCTGCTATCTGGTCTTTATCTATCTGTACGTTCTGCAGGTAACCAAAGCCGGTGTTTATGCCATAATACAAGTTATCACCATTGCTTAGTTTATTATCTAAATATTCTCTGCACTGCAATATTCTTTCATGTGCATCAAAGGTTATTGAAACAAGTTGCTGATAGTCCAACAGATTTTTAACCTGTTGAAAATTGAGCGATTTGCGGTCGAGAGGGAGATAGTTATAACTCATATTAAAGCAGCATAATTAAAAAGGCAAAGTAGTTAATTTAAGGCGGATATTCTTAAAACAACAAAGGCCTCCAGCAATGGAAGCCTTGTTAGAAAATAATAAATAAATTATTGGTCAAAATAAAGTTTATCAGCTAAAGAACTTACTGCCGGAACATTTGCACTGTTTCTATCAGTTTCAGTTGTTGGGTAGCCTACCCTTCTTATAAATGTTGGGGTTAATCTCTTGCAACCCTCCAAACAAAGCAAGAACCGTCTTTTCTATCAGGCCGTGCTCCAGGTGCATCTGCCGAACTAAGGCTGCGTGCATGAGGGTCAACAAAAAGATATTTATGCGTTGTTAATGACATCAGCATAAGGTCGCCTTTCAACATGTTCTGCCATTGAAATAAGGAGGCATCGCCTTTTTCTTCTTTCTCAATTCTTACCTCTGCCATGCCCCCTAAACCTTTTACAGTAACAAAGCCATCATCAGTTACCGACTGCAGCGCTATCCGGCCTTTGCGACGGTCAAGCACACGAAAATGAGCGGCAGGACTTTTTGCTAACGGATTGTTAGCAGGTACAGGGCGCACAAAATTCTTCCAGTTTACCAGCACTGTGCTATCTGCCATGCTTGTAAGTGTAATAGTTTTTGCGTACGGAATGGGTTTGGTAAGTCCGCGTGATCGCGGCTCATCTACAACAAAATTATTGAAATCTGCATAACCACCTTCTGTGCCTGTTGTATTAAAATTGAAAAGGGAAAAACGGACTCCCTGAAAGGTTCTAAGCTGGAACACCATAATAGTTGTGTCACCCAAAGGTTGATAAGTTGTACCATCTGTGCTATAACTAAACAGGGCTTTTTCAGTATCAAAATTGCAATGGACACGAAGCCAGATACGGGAAGTATTTAATTTCTTACTATCTATCTTTCCGGTTTGTTGATCAAACTGCCTGACCTCAGTTGCCTCGCCACTCTTATTTATACCTATCCATGCATATGGAAGGTTTAACAATGCAAGCCCCGAAACATCCCCGGTTTTTAACCCGCTTGTTTCAAGTTCGGTTGTAACAATAGACTCAGGTCCTACGGCACGTTGTGTAAGTGAGTTTCGGGCATTGAAAAAATCTTTTGCAGGAAGGGATTGCAGGCGGAGATATCCTTTTCTGTCACTAAGGGACCATTTGTTATCTACCGGCACATGATTCCATTGCCATATAGGTTTCAGCGTGGCCGACGAAAAATCATCAGTCCGTTCATAAGCCGCATGTGGTTGAGAGGAAAAACCCGTGTTCGGTTTTACCCAGGTTCGTGGTGAACGGGTTAAGTTACCAGGCAGACCAAAATATGGCCAACCGTTTTGCCATGTTACCGGTGAGAGGGCTGTAACCCTTCCCACAGAATTGTAGTCCATCATAGACCATCCCCACCATTCGCCGGATTGAATTTGGATGATACCTCCCTGGTGCATTGGGATAGATCCGACAAAATTTTCAACGGGTGGTATTAGCTCAAAGGGAGGCCCGTGCCCCGCATCTCTCATTCGCCACCCGGTTCCTACACCCAGGTTTTCCTTTGCGCTCATTACATTCACTTCATAAGGCCCGGTTGGTTTATCTGCCCGCAGACATACCTGGTAACAAAGAGGATCGTAGTTAGTATTTGTAATATAATATCTGCCGTTGATTTTATAAAAATGCGAGCCTTCACCGGCGCCGCTTCCTTTTTGAACAATCACCCTTTCTGTTCCGGGTTTGATATCTGTTAAATCCTCTGTGAGCTCGGCTAAATGAACTTCATCATAGCCCCAGACAACATAAGACTTTCCGTCATCGTCAAAAAGTACAGACAAGTCATGAAAAGACTTTTTCATTTTAATATGTGCCCATAAACCTTTAGGGTTTGTTGCTGTATATAATTGTGTCGTTTGCCCATTTACATTGCTGAAAATGTAGAATTTATTGTTATGATAGCGTATGCATGGAGCCCAAATTCCCTGACCGTATATGTCCTTTCCATCTTCCAGCCGGTATTCAGGCCCGAAATCAAGCTTATCCGAAACATAACATAGAAACTCCCAGTTTACCAGGTCCTTCGATCGTAAAATGGGAAGACCAGGCATAGCATGATTGGTTGTACCGGTAAGGTAATAATCGTTGCCTACACGTATAATATCAGGATCAGAAAACTCATCGTAAAAAAGCGGGTTGGTAAATGTGCCGTTACCATTGTCGGCAGTCCATGAAGGAGTGCTATTTTCGGTTATTGTATTATTTTCTTTTGGCTTACTTTTATTAGCAAGAGATTTTTGTGCCTGAGAGAGGCTTGATAATGTTATTAGTAGTATTAAGGTCAATAATTTTAAGTAATCATCGTTATACCTGAAAGCTTTCAATTTTTTTCTTAGCCTTGATAACATCATAACTTTCATTATTGATCTTTATTTTGCGATCACTTTATTTTTGCAGGCTTTAAAATTTTATTTAGCGATCACACTTTTTGTTCGTACTGTATGCGCACTAAAATAGCCCAAAGCTCCGCCGGTAATATTTGAAACGGGATTGGCAGGCGAAGCACTTTCAGTTTCGCCCGTTGCGCTCTGGCTTAAGCTGAACCAGTATTTATAAATTACAGGGTCAATGCATTGCAGCTCTACTTTTACTGTATCACCTTTATTAATATCGCCGTCTCTGTTATAAAGGGTTGCAGTAGAAAGTCGCCCGTTGGATAAATCATCGTTCTGAATATAAATCCCTTTGTTCTTTAAACCATTTACGTACTGCACAAAGCGATAATTATTGCCTGATGTTACAGGATCAGAATATTGAACATTTACCAGCTTACTTGTTGTGCTGAAAAAAGACACTTCAGTTATATACAACGAATCTAATGCAACAGGTAAAGGCATTTTTGAAACAGCAGTAAACACTTCTCCGTTAATATTTACCTGTAAAGTATAAGTTTTTTCAGCAACGCCTTTAAGGCTGCTTTGGTACACACCTGCACCAGTTTGTGCAAAATTACTTACCACACCTGCATCGTCTGTAATGGTAACCTTTGCATTATTAACACCCGTGAAACTATTGTCTTCATTTAAACCTTTTGTTTGAGTTATCATTACCTCGCAGGAGCGTGACTGGTCTGTTAACACGCCTTCTATCACGTATTTTTTTACCGCATCATTAACCTTTACATCAATTACCTTCTCGCACGATGCTAAGAAAGTTGCCGCCAAAAAAATAAAACCATAAGCTATATATTTCATGTTTATCAGAATTTGAAGTTATAGGATATTGAAGGAACAATTTTGAATAAAGCCGTTTGTACCGCTTCTGTTTTGGTGGGATCATCCTTACTCTGGCGGAAAGTAATGGTGTATGGATTTTCTCTGGCGTAGGCATTGTACACACTGAAAGCTAACTCAGAAGAATATTTTTTTCTCTGCCTCAATTGAAGTGTAGCGCCAAGGTCGAGGCGGTGATAATCCGGCAGGCGATAACCGTTACGTTCGGTATAATAAAAAACAACCCGGTTATTTATATTGTATTTACCTGCCGGAAAGGTAACTGCATCGCCGGTATAATAGATCCAGTTGGCAGAAACTGTCCATTTTTTATTAAACCTGTAAGAGCCAACTATTGCAATGTCATGTGTGCGATCCTGCCGCGCATTGTACCAGTTGTTATTGCTGATGCCAATAATTTTACGCTCGGTTTTAGATAAAGTATAACTTAACCAACCACTAAGTTTGCCTTCCCTTTTTCGCAGCAGCCATTCTAAACCATAAGCTCTCCCCTTGCCAAAAAGCAGTTGAGATTCTATAGCGTCGTTGTTATATACATCGGCGCCGTTGCGGTAATCAATCTGGTTTTGCATTGCTTTATAATAAGCTTCAACCGTTAACTCATATTTATTATCGGTAAGGTTCTTATAATAACCTATGGAAACCTGATCTGCTATTTCAGGTTTAATAATGTTAGTGCTGGCAACCCATTTATCTGTTGGGTTTGTAGTGGTAGAATTTGATATGAGATGCAGGTTTTGAACATTACGCACATAAGATGCTTTTACCGAAGTTGTATTATTTAACTGGTAGCTGGCAGCAACCCGTGGCTCTGGATTAAGATAAGTTTTTACTACCTGTCCCGAAGTATAACTTAATGTATCGGTTACCTTTCCGTTTGCATCTATATTATAAAAGTTTCCTTTTCCTAAAATACTGAAAGCCGTTAGGCGTAAGCCATAAGAAAGGTTGAAATTATCCGAAGCCTTCCATGTATTGCTGATAAAACCGGCATTCTCCCACGAATACCTTCTTTGTAGATAGAAGTTGGAAATGCCCGAAGTTGCTGAAGAGGTAATTTCTCCCGGTCGTATAGTGTGATAAATACTGTTGATACCAAAGCGAATGGTATTGCGGTTATTGGAATACAACTGAAATTCCTGCTTAACGTTCCAGTCTCTTATTTGCGAAAAGATATTAAAATCGTTAGCCTCATTTTTTATATTAATATTAAAATTGAAGTTGCTGAAAATAAGAGATGTATTAGAAAAGAGCTTGCTGCTGTAAATATGGTTCCAACGCAAAGTGCCCGTTCCGTTGCCCCAGTTAATGCCAAATTTATTTCGAAGACCTAAGTCGTCCCGACCAAAATAACCGGAAAGATATAAGCGGTCTTTATTGCCGAGCGTGTAATTCAGTTTTGTATTAAGGTCGTAAAAATATAGTTTGCTTTTATTAATAGCAGTGTCTTTAGAAAGCCCCAGAAACACATCTGCATAAGTCCTTCTTCCCGAAATTAAGAAAGAAGATTTATCTTTTACAATAGGCCCTTCAACATTCAGCTTTGCCGATATAAGCCCTGCCCCGCCGCTTACTGCGTAATCTTTATTATTGCCATCGTTCATTTTTATATCCAGCACCGACGAAAGCCTTCCGCCATATTGAGCAGGCATGCCGCCCTTATAAACTGTTATATCTTTTATAGCATCCGAATTAAAGGTGGAAAAAAAACCCAGCAAATGAGATGCATTATAAACAGGAGCTTCATCTAACAAGATGAGGTTTTGATCGGCAGCGCCACCGCGAACAAAAAAGCCGCTGTTGCCTTCGCTTGCTGCCTTTATACCCGGAAGCAATTGAATCGTTTTCATCACATCCCTTTCGCCAAACAGCACCGGAATATTTTTTATGTCCTGAACATTTAATCGCTCCACGCTCATTTGCGGGCTGCTTAAGCTTCGTCCGCCGGTTGTAGATGTTACAACCACATCCTGCAATTTTTGCTCTTTATCAGGCAGGCTAACATCAAGTCTTATGTTCTTATCTAAAGCAACTTCAACTGCTTTTTCCTCCAAACCTATTGCGCTTATTTCTATAGTATAGTTGCCTTTACTGAGCGAAAGAGAAAAGAAACCATATTCATTACTTATAGTGCCGGTAGATTTACCTGACACTCTTACAGACGCACTTATCAACCGCTCCCCTGTTCTTTGTGAAGTGATGGTGCCGCTGATTGTATATCTCTCCTGTGCAAAAGATGTGAGTGTACATAAGATGGTTGCCAACGAAAATGTGCTTAAAGCAAGTGTTTTTTTATGCTTTCTGATAACATATTGTAAATAACAGATCAGCCTCCTTGCTTCAGTTTTCATTTAATTTTTTTGGTTCCCAAAGGTTTGATTAAGTTTTTTACTGCAAATAAACTTTCTCTTAAAACATTGTTATTACATAAAATACCGGTATTAGCTACGCTATGTTTTCTTCAATAAATTGCCGGCAATAGTTTTTAATCAGGTTTCTTACTTCTCTAAACTGTTGCATTATTTCCTCTTCGCTGCCTTTTGCCTTAGCAGGGTCAGGAAAATTGTAATGAAACTTTTTTGCATTTGAAGGAAAGAACGGACATCTTTCTTTAGCATTATCGCAAACAGTGATCACAAAGTTGAAATCAATATTTCTATACTCTTCAATGTTGTTTGATGTATGGTTGGATATATTAATGCCATCTTCTTTCATTACTGCAACAGCCCGTTGATTCACGCCATGCGTTTCAACACCGGCACTATACACTTCCGCCTTGCCGTTTGCAAAATGTTTTAAATAGCCTTCGGCAATCTGGCTTCTGCAACTGTTGCCTGTACATAAAACCAAAATACGTTTCATTGATAAATTATAAAATTATCAGAACCGGAAGTTGCTTCGATTTTCATACTTTTTCAATATCCGTATTAACTGAAAATCAGATGAACAAGGAGTAACTTTAATTAAAAATAGGTGATAGAAAACTCCTGCTACTACAAGTTTCTTACATCAACAGCCAGTTCTTCTCCAATTAAAAAATAGTAGAGGTTTTGCAGATGATGCAGGTATTCCATTTTCTTAAAAAGGATAGCAGAGTCAACAGTAAATTCAAATACTCCAGCGCTTATTTCAAAAATGGTATATCTTGATTTTTTGTAAAAAGGGATTGGTGCGCCATTTACAATTGGTCTCTTAAATCCGCAATTTTCCAGAATTTCAGTAGTAAGTGGTATTGCCTTGTAATGAACATCAATAGCAGTGTTTTTTTCTGCTAACTGCAAAAAAGGGAAATCACTTGCATTAACGGTAACTACTTCCCATTCTAATTTGTCTTTTATTTTATACTTAATTAAGTTGCCTATTCTAAATTCATTTGCTTTAATCATACCGCTAACTTTTGAAGGTGATTTTAAAAAGTGCTAATGTAACTATTTAACAATAACCCGTTGGCGGAATTAATTTGATAAAGCATGTTTAACTCTGCTAACTGGTTTTTGATAAATGAATTTGTTTAAATATTGTAGAACAGTCAATCCTGTAACCTTTGCTAATATTCTGGCTCTTAAGACTAATATCATCATTATGGAAAGCGAGCGGATAACATTTGACCGTTACAGCGGTAAGAATTTAAATGTGAAAGAAGCAAAAGAGTGGTTAAAGAAATATTTACCGAAACATGGCAATTTGTAACACCAATCAAAACTCACTTTAAAACATCAAGCACCTTATATAATTTTCTAACTATCTCACTTGATGAGCCACTGTAGTTATTTACAACAATGGCAAATGTATAGCCACCAACATAACCTGTAAAGCTCTTTGCGCCACCGATGGTTCCGCTTTTCATTTTAATTCCATTAAAGTCGGGCAAGGCATTATTGAACGAGTTGAACCAGGAGCGTGTTCTTGCATACTGCATCACTTTTACAAGCGCCTCAGGTGTAATGCGGTTTTGTGGTGAAAGCCCGCTGCCATCAATCATGTTTATTGAGGAAGGATCAACGCCATTGCTTTTCCAGAAACTTTTAATAACCGAAATGCCGCTATCGGTTGAGCCTGCTCTCTTTTTTTCGTAGCCCAATGTTTTCACTAAATCTTCTCCATATAAATTAATACTCCTTTTTAAGAACCAGTAATTAATGCTATCGAGCGTGGGTGAATAATGAGTTGCTAAAGTTGAAATGTTTTTTGGCAGTTGTGTTTGGTTAAGCAAACTTTCATAACCGGAGTTTACTGCCATTTTTATATCAATTCCTTTGGCTTTTAATGCATCTGCCAAAGTTGAAGTAAGCTGAAAAGAAGGATTTGGAAAGGAGCCTGCAATGTTAAAACTGCTTTCGTTAGGCGGAATGGTTCCTCTTACGAAACCGGTATTGGCATAAGGCGGCAGATAAATAAATCCGTTGTCGCCGCTTCCGGGTTTGCCTGACACTAATTCGGGTATTAAAGTTACATCATACAATTTAGGAACTGTAGTAACGATTGAAACCTTATCGCCTGTTCTGCCCGATCTCAACTTCAGATCGTATTGATTTTCTCTCCAGTTAAGCGCCGAAACACCTGCGCCATAATAATTACCTATATCGTCCCAAATCCAGCCGCCGGGTATTGTCTGGCTCTCCCAATTTTTATCGTAGCCAATTAAATTGCCGGTTACTTTTTTTATATTATTCTTTTCAAATGATGTTGTCCATTCATTCAAAACAACCTGTTCTTTAGTATTATTATATCGCCAGCTTCCAAGCGTTGGGTCGCCATAACCGATTAAATATACATTGCCATTTAATACGCCGTTATCAATTTTCCCCTCATAAGCAAGCTCTGTTTTATAACGATAATCAATACCCAAAAGTTCAAGAGATGCGGTGCTGGTTATTACTTTCTGGCTGCTTGCAACAGCAAAACCAATGTGTGCGTTTCTATCATAAATAGCTTCTGCTGTTTTTTGGTTAACCACATAAAAACCGAGAATAGCGCTTTTCATCTGGCTGTCTGCCTCCAGATTTTTAACCGCTTCATCTAACTTTTTCAACAGTCCCTGCCCTTGCAAAAATCCTGTCAGCAACAGCGAGCTAACAAATAAAATTATACCTTTCATGTAAATAATTATTTTTTCAATGCTTAAATGGAACTCCCATTACTTAAAGTTATGTTCGGCAACAGAATTTTAATTTCCCCAATGTGCCAAAAACAGCTTATGAATGGTCGTTTCGTACTTATAATTACATTGCTTTAAAATTAGTTTTTCCTGATAACCCTGCAAATTATATGAACAGCGACAGCATAAATACTTCCATTATTACAATAGGCGACGAACTTTTGATTGGACAAGTTATAGATACCAACAGCGCATGGATAGCACAGGAGCTAAACAAAATTGGCGTTTGGATAAACCGCCGTGTTGCCGTTGGCGATGTTAGAGATGAAATATGGAATGCGCTGGACGAAGAAAGCAGGCATGCCAACCTGGTATTAATTACCGGCGGACTTGGCCCTACAGCCGATGATATTACCAAGCCAATACTTTGCGAATACTTTGGCGGTAAGCTTGTAATAAACGAACAAGCGCTGGAGAATGTAAAAAGCATTTTTCAACGTTACCTTAACCGCCCGTTATTAGAAAGCAATCTGAAGCAGGCAGAGGTGCCCGATGTTTGTACCGTTATACAAAATAAACGGGGTACTTCTCCCGGAATGTGGTTTGACCAAAAGCCTGCTAATGGAGAAAAAGCAGGAAAGGTTTTTATAAGCATGCCAGGTGTACCACACGAAATGAAAGGCATGATGGCTGATTATGTTTTGCCTCGTTTACCCGAAGTATTTAATCTTTCCGCAGTGGTACATCGTACTTTACTTACCGCCGGGATAGGCGAGTCTTTTTTGGCCGATAGAATCAAAGAGTTTGAACTTGCATTACCACCCCATATAAAACTTGCTTATTTACCAAAGTTGGGTATGGTACGCTTAAGGCTTACAGCAACAGGAAAGGGTAAAGAAAAAATTACGGCTGAAGCAGATGAATTATTTAAGAAACTGCAGCAGCAATTGCAAGATGTAATGGTAATAAACGAAGATAAAACATTGCAGGAAGCTATCGGAAAAATGCTTGCTGCAAAAAATAAAACACTATCAACTGCTGAGAGTTGTACCGGTGGTTATATCGCTCATCTTTTAACCAGTGTGCCCGGGTCTTCAAGATATTTTATGGGTGGTGTTGTTAGTTATGCAAATGCTGTAAAAGAGAACGTATTGCATGTAGATGAAGATACTTTAAATGATGCCGGTGCAGTAAGTGAGGAAACGGTTTGGCAAATGGCACATGGAGTAAAAGCGTTAATGAAAACTGATTATTCTATTGCAGTAAGCGGCATTATGGGGCCCGGTGGCGGAACGGAACAAAAACCGGTTGGCACGGTTTGGATAGCAGTTTCAGGAAAGTCGAAAACACTAACCCAAAAGATTTTTGTAAGATACCGCCGTCTTATAAATATTGAAAACACCGCTATCCAGGCATTAATTATGTTACGCAGGTTTATACTGGAAGAAAAAAAGATGGCAGATGATTGATGAGAGTTGTTATGGCCAAAGAAAAAATTGACAAATGAAAGTTCTTCCCCGCTCAAAGCTCTTCATCCGTCATCTGCCAACTGTCATCCGTCATCTGTCAACTGTCATCTCAACTTAAAGAGCCTTACTTATTGCTGGCTTGTAGAAGTTGTGGTAGTTGTTTTAGAGGTATGTTTAACAGTACCGGGACTGCCTGCTTTGGTAGTGCTTCTTTTCTTATAGGTTCCCTTATGTTTACCTGCATTTGTGTGAACCCCGCCATTATTATTGGTTGTAGTGGTTCGCTTGCTTGCACTTGTTTGGCTGCTTTGGTTTGTTTGCGTACCGCTTTGCCCGCTTGTTTGATCCGTTTTTTCGGTGGTTTTTGATGCGCTCACTTTATTCCCCTTTACGTTAGCATTTACAGTAGTCTTTTTTTGCTGACTATTGGTTTGCGCAGATGCCATCATACTTGTAGCACCAATAAATAATAGACCAAGAATTACCTTTTTCATATTTTAAAATTTTTGTAAAAGAATATGCAAAACCAATACCATTTTTTGAAGACCCAATCAAATTAACAATGTTTGATAGTATCATGGCTTCTTTTGTAATCTCAGTCAAATCAAACATCTTTGCACATTGCCAGTCTCTATAAATTGTTTTAGTAAATAATTTTTTTATCTGGTATAAATAATAACTAACATTTCGTTTGGAACAATTGCTCCTTCAAAAATAAATAGTATGACTTTAGTTGACCTTGTTATGCCTAAACTGGGCGAAAGTATAATGGAAGCAACCATTCTAAAGTGGACTAAAAAGGTAGGTGAACCTGTAAAACAAGACGAAACCCTTTTAGAAATTGCTACCGATAAAGTTGACACCGAAGTACCCTCAACCTCAGAAGGCATACTATCCGAAGTGTTATTTAAAGAAAATGATGTGGTGCCAATTGGTACTGTAATAGCGCGTATAAATACCAATGCATCGGCAGGTGCGGAGGCTCCGCAACACGATGTAACCACTCAAAATACTGCAGCTTCAACTACTGCAGGTGATGATGATGCAACCGAAGAACATGTTCCGTTTGTTCCTAAACCGGTTTCTATATCTGCACAGGCAAGCGGCAGTTCGAATAATAAATTTTACTCTCCCCTTGTATTGAATATAGCCAACAGCGAAGGTTTACCATTAAGCGAACTTGAAAATATTCCGGGTACAGGTAATGAAGGCCGCGTAACAAAAAAAGATATTCTGCAACATATTGCAGATAAGAAAGCAGGCAAATCTCAGGCACCTGCATCTAATGTTTTGCAAGATCAAACTGCACAGCCTTCAAAACAAGAACAACAGGTTCCTCCAAAAACACAGCCTCCTGCTGAGGCGCAACAACCGCAACAACAGCCTTCTCCTAAAGCTGATACAACCGTCGCAAGTCCTCAGTCTGAAACTAAGATTGCTCCTGCAGCAAACATACCTTCAGCACCTCCACAACCATCTTACACCGCACCAACAGGTAATGTTGAGATAGTTGAAATGGATAGAATGCGTAAGATGATTGCCAAACACATGGTTAACAGTAAACAGACCAGCGCACACGTTACCAGCTTTGCCGAAGCAGATGTAACAAACATGGTTACATGGCGCGAAAAAGTAAAAAAGCAATTTGAAAAACAGGAAGGCACGAAGATAACTTTCACCCCAATGTTTATTACCTGCTTAACAAGAGTGATTAAGCGTTATCCTTACATCAACTGTTCGGTAGAAGGCGAAAAAATAATTTTTAAGAAAGACATTAATATTGGAATGGCTACTGCCCTGCCAACCGGCAACCTTATTGTGCCGGTAATTAAAAATGCAGACTATTTAAATCTGGTGGGTTTAAGTAAATCGGTTAACACACTTGCCGACAATGCACGTAATAACAAGCTGAAACCCGACGATACAAATGACGGCACTTTTACGCTAACCAACGTTGGCACTTTCGGCAGTTTGATGGGTACGCCAATTATCAATCAGCCACAAGTTGCTATTCTTGCGGTTGGTGCCATTAAAAAGCGACCGGTTGTTATAGAAACTGCTGAAGGTGATTCAATTGGTATTCGCCACATTATGTATTTATCGTTAAGCTACGACCATCGCGTGGTTGATGGCAGCGTTGGCGCAAGCTTTCTTACAGAGGTAGCTAAAGAATTTGAAAACTGGGATGTGAACACGCCGTGGTAAGTATAAAGTTTTGAATGATTAATTTGTAAGCTTTTTTTATTACTTCTGCCTATGAGTAAAGTACAATACAAAGCCTTCATGTTAATGATGGCTTTACTTATTTCAACCGGTTTATTCAGCCAGGCAAATAAAATAGCAGGTTGGTATTCTCTTAATACCAAATTACATCTTAATGAAAATTGGATAATGTATGTTGAAGGACAAATAAGATCTCAGCAGCTTAACAATAACTTTTATTACCATGATCTTAAAGCGGGAGTTATTTTTAATCCTTCTGATAAATTAGGTCTGCAATTAGGATCTGGAGATTTTAATACCTATAGTTCTGATGGAAACTTTAAATCCCCTGTACAAACAGAATTTAGGCTTTGGGAACAAATTCAATTATACAGTAAAATAAATGTTGTAAAGTTTGATCATAGGTATAGAGTGGAACAACGCTTCTTCAGTTCTGGTTTCAAAAGTCGCTTCAGGTATCGTTTAAATGCAATTATTCCTCTTACTAAACAACAAGCTATAAACAAAACAATAAATGTTATTGTAAACGATGAAATTTTTTTAACTCCTGTAAACCAGGTTTTCGAAAAGAACCGTTGGTATGCAGGATTAGGTTATAATACTAATAAACATTTTGGTTTGCAAATAGGTTGGACAGATGATTTTGATTTAAAAAACGACAGAACAACAACGCGTAAAAATTACATTCAAACCGCTTTATTGTTTGATATTTATAAATTGCAACATCCTAAAAGGACTCATCCTGAAACTGCTAATTAAACTACGCACAGTTGTCTGCTATATTGTTAAAACACCTTAACCAACTCTTATTTTAAAGTTTCATTTTTTTGTTACCATTACTGCCATTTATAATGCAGCAGAATGATAAGTTGTATCTTTTTAAATGTTATGAAAAGACTGAAAAAAAATTAAAATTTTATAAGCAATGTTGTTAAATCAACTATATTTATTTAAACAGACGAGATAATATTAAGTCAATGGAGTAAATTCAGAAATTAAAAGCCTTAAACTATGAACACCTTATCAGAAACCTGGTTTGCAGAAGGATACATAGATTTTGAATTAAAGAAATATACCTTACTTGCTTACCTGCAGGAAGTAAACAAATTCTTCCATCAGAATAAGCTTTACCCGCAATTAGCCGATATAATTTTTCACTATAACAACATCATTGCTTTCAGAGAAAATAAAAAGTTTTTGCAGGAGCATTTTCCAAAGCAATTAACAAATGTGAACATGCAAAAGCTGCAACTTGTTTATGAACGCATGATTGAAGACGATGAGTTGATGCAGGAGTTGGAAGAGATTATTCATTACTCCGCTAACACCATTAAAACTACTATACAAACCGGTGCAGAAATATATGAATTTGTAGAAGCAAAGCTTAACATTGAACCGGTAGGCCTTATTCCGCTTGATGTAAACGAAGGCTATTTGCTGATAAAAGACGGGCATTACAGTTCCACAGCAGTGTATCAATACCGATTAACATTTTTTGAAAAGCATGATGAAAAATACCGCAGCATCCGTACCGATTTTGTTCATGCCTGGCAACGAAATGTAAGCAACTCTCCCGAAAATATTAAACACGAATTGATCAGAAACCGTAAGGAGTTGCCCAACCCTGCAGTATATAATATTGAAACAGAATTGGCTTACCCGCTTGAAGAAACGTTACTGCCAATAGCAAAAAGAAGTTTTGTAAGGTATTTGAGTGGCGGGTAATGCTATACCAACCCTGATCCATCATCTACTCATTAGGATAAGCTAATCCTATTTGTCTTCTCACCTCAGTCATAATTTCCTGTATTTCGTTGCTTCGGCTATGAGGCATAATATTGCTTTCTGTTTTGGCTTGACGAATTGCATCAGTAGCATGTTGTATTTCATAATTGTATCCTTTCGTTGTTCTGCCATCTTCAAATTTGTCGAGCAAATGGTGATGATCGTCATATAAAATAGCAGCAGATGCCTTAAAAAAATCAGGTATTTCTATGTATCCTTTTTCTCCATACAACATAGCTTTATTAGCCATTATGTTTACCATTGAACAAAATAATGAAGCGGTTGCATCACCATATTGCAATATGATGCCTGTTCTTTCGTCAACACCCGTATTTGTAAGCACACCGGAGGCGGTAACAGTATCGGGCTTTTTATTCATAAAATATGAAGTGAAAGCAACCGGATAAACGCCTAAGTCTAACAGAGCACCACCGGCTAATTCAATATTGTACAACCTGCCTGTAAGGTTCTTCTCCATAGGAAAGCCAAAACACGCTTCAATAACTTTTATATTACCTATCTTACCTTCCAGCACCCATTGCCTGGCTTTCAATACAGGTGGAAGAAAGTACGTCCACATGGCTTCCATTAAAAACACCTTCTTTTCCTGCGATAAGCGGGCTAATTCCTTAAACTGCTTATCATTTAAAGTAATGGGTTTTTCGCACAATACATGTTTACCATGCTCTATGCATTGTATGCATTGTTCATAATGAAAGTTATGAGTAGTGGCAATATAAACTGCGTCTATTTCATTACTATTGTACAGTTCATCATAACTATATACTAACGGTAATTTGAACTCTTTAGCAAATGCTTCTGCACGACTTTTATCACTTGCAGCAATAGCGATCAATTCTGCATTTTCAACTAAAGAAAAATCATTTGTAAATGATCGGGCAATTTTACCTGCTCCGAGTATTGCCCATCTTATTTTACCAGTCATTGTTCAAGGTTGTTTATTTGTAATTTCGTAATTTATTATTTTCTTTTATAAGCTTTCTGTTTTTTTGTATTCTTCTCACCTTCCGATTAGTAGATTAATTCCCGGTGTAATACCTTTGAGCAGATTTTAGAGTTATGTAAATTTGAATTCTCACACTAATGCAAGGCGGGAGAACCCTTTTTAATAGATAAGTGACAATGCCAGTGAAGTGGATGCAGAAAGGACTTTTGATATAGCACATCATGTGTCCGTTTAAACAGATAGACAAGTTGGTTAACAACTCACTGAGATGTGAAGGCGGCCTTAAAACCAGAGCCTGATTTTTTTACGTTGTTTATACATTAAGCCGTAAACACGTTGGCTGTTAATATCATTTCTTATTACCTTTAACCACCTATCTTATATTAAAGGCACAACCCTTACTACAATTATACCTTATTGTAATTATTAGTAAACAGCATAAACAATAAAACATGAAATCACTACTTTATTTATTCTTACTGCTTTCCTTATTAAGCAATGGAGTTGTTGGTGCGCAGGCAAAAACAAAGGACGGGTGGCTGTCTTTATTCGACGGTAAAACCCTGAACGGTTGGAAAAATGTACAACGCGATACCTTACCAGAAAAATCGTGGAGCATTGATACTGGTGAACTAACCTTTGATCCCGCCAAAGGCCATGGCGGCGATATTATTACCACCCGTTCCTTTAAAGACTTTGATTTTTCTGCTGAATTTAAAATTTCAGAAGGAGGCAATAGCGGCATTAAGTATTTTTTGTTACCCAATACTTCTTTAGGTTGCGAATATCAGATTATAGACGACATGAAGCATGCCGATGCAAAACTGGGCATTAACGGAAATCGCAAAACAGGTTCTCTTTATGACATCATGCCTGCTAATACGAACAAGGCTTATAAGCCTGCCGGCAGTTGGAATACAGCGAGGATAGTTGTAAAAGGCAATCGTGTAGAGCATTGGTTAAATGGTGTAAAAATATTAGAATATGAAAGAGGAAGCGAAGCTTTTAAGCAAGCCATTTCAAAAAGCAAATTCAAAACCACGCAAGGGTTTGCTGAAGTGGCATCTTCACCTGTTTTATTGCAGGCTCATGGGGATAAGGTTACATTTCGCAATATAAAAATCAAAGAACTTTAATTTAAAAAGTTGACTAATGAAAAATTCAAGAAGAAGGTTTATTAAAAATGTTGCCGGCAGTTCTGCAGCCCTTGTATTAGGTGGCGTTGGCGCCGGGTTTAGCCCGAAAAGCTACCGAAAAATAATAGGCGCTAACGACCGCATACGGGTAGCCGTTATCGGCTCTAACGGCAGGGGTTCGGGCATGGCAGCAACGTTTGCCAAACAAGCTAATACCGATGTGATATACGTTTGCGACGTAGAAGAAAAGGCAAGGCAAAAAGGTATTGATGCAGTTGTAAAAGCAGGTAAAGAGGCGCCTAAAGGAGAAAATGATTTTCGTAAAATGCTGCTTGACAAAAACGTTGATGCTACCTATATTGCCACTCCCGACCATTGGCATGCTCCCGCTACTATAATATGTTGTGCGGCCGGTAAACATGTATATTGCGAAAAGCCGTTATCTCATAATCCGCATGAAGGCGAATTATCTATTGCTGCCGCAAGAAAATATAACCGGGTGGTACAAATGGGTGCCCAGCGCAGATCGTGGAAACTGCTGACAGAAGGTATCAACGAATTAAAAGGCGGCGCCATCGGCAAAGTTCACTTAGCAAAATGCTGGTACACCAATAACAGAAAATCTATTGGCATCGGTAAGCAAGTGGCAGTGCCTGCTGGTCTCGATTACGACCTTTGGCAAGGGCCTGCGCCAAGAATGCCGTACAAGGATAATATAATACCTTACAACTGGCATTGGTTCTGGAACTGGGGCACCGGCGAAGCTTTGAACAATGGCACGCATGAAATTGATGTTGCCCGCTGGGGATTAGGAATTGATTATCCGCTGCGGGTAAACTCCACCGGCGGAAGATATTTTTTTAAAGATGACTGGCAAACCCCCGATACACAACTTATCACTTACGACTGCCCCGATGCAACAGTGCTATGGGAAGGACGGAGTTGCAGCCCTAACAAAACAGAAGGGTTAGACCGCGGTGTTTTATTTTATGGTGAGAAAGGCGTTTTGCTTACCGGCCACGACGGATATATTATCTATGATGAGAAAGGAAATGTTGTAAAAAATATCAAATCCAATGCAGTTATAGATGCCCGCAATACATCAAGTCCTAATGAGGGTTTGGATGGGATACACGTTGCTAACTTTTTGGATAGCATCCGCTTAAGTAAGATGCCTAATGCAGATGTAGCTATTGGCTTTAAAAGTACGCTCTGGGTACAATTGGGAAATATTGCACAACGTGTAGGACATACCTTAAATATTGATCAGGGAAACGGTCATATTGCGGGAGATAAACAGGCAATGGAATTGTGGGGTCGCCAATACCAGTCAGGATGGGAACCTAAGGTATAATTGAAAAATCTTTTTACGTTGGTGGCAGAGACATTAGATGTTGTAGGCAAGCTTAAGCGACTCTTCAAATGATAAGTTATTTTAACATACAACCCAAACTGGCACTTGCCAAATACGTAAGGGCATTTTGGGTATTAGAAGGAAATGATTTAAACAACAAGCCATACATACATCGAACAATGGCAGATGGAAGTGCAGAACTTTTTTTTCATTATAAAGGAGTTTTTAATGAATTGCACTCTGACAGGAAAATAGAAAAATCAATTGCATCGGGCATAAGAGAACATTCTCAAAGTGCATCGGGCATAAGTGGACCTTCTCAAAGTTTTAACCGGTTTTACATCAACGAAAACTTTGCTATGTTTGGCGTATATCTTTATCCCTTCGCTCTGCAGAAAATATTTAATATTCCTGCATCTGTGTTAAGTAATGAAATGTGTGACCTGAAAACATTATTGGGACAGGAAGGAAGGGATTTAGAGGAGCAGATGATGCTTGCTAAAGACAATTATCAAAGGGCTCATATTATGACGGAGTTTATTGAAAGAAAGTTAGCCCGCAATTACTATACTGATACAGTTTTGTTTGCTTCAATCCATTATATCATTCAAACGAAAGGAAAAATAAACGTTGAGGATTTATCTAAACAATACTTTTTGTCTTCCCGGCAGTTTGAAAGAAAATTTAAAACCTTTTCCGGCTTTAGCCCTAAACTATATTCAAGAATTATCCGTTTTCAATCAGCGGTTAATCAATACGGGAATAAAAATAAATCACTTACTGAAATTGCCTACGATTGCGGTTATTATGACCAATCTCATTTTATTCACGACTTCAAAGAATTTTCCGGTTATCATCCTAAACAGTATTTTTCGGGAAATGCTGAAGGAACAGAATGGAGAGACATTTAAAGAATGTCGGGTTTTTACAATTTTTTTAATCAGGTTGAAAATAGTTTTGTATCCTTAATAACACTAAAAAATTTTAAAAATGAAACTTCCAAAAGGATATCAAACAGTGATGCCGTATTTAATTGTAAACGATGCAGCAAAGTTTATTGATTTCACCAAAAAAGTTTTTAATGCTGTTGAAAATGAAAAGATGAAATCAATGCGGGATGAAAAAACTATTATGCACAGCGAAATAGTAATTGGAGACAGTACAATTATGTTTGCGGATAGTACTGAAAACTATCAACCCCGCACAGCAGGGCTTTTTATTTATGTTGACAATGCCGATGAAACCTACAAAAAAGCAATTGACGAAGGTGCAACAACAATTACTGAATTATCAGACCAGAATTATGGCAGAACAGGTGGCGTATCAGACCCGTTTGGAAATATTTGGTGGATAACCTCTGTGGTGTAACGATAGAAAGCCAGCCTACAACAATAGGTTGGCTAACAGAATAACAATCGGCTGCTAATCTATATCCACAATAGTTCCAGCTTGACGTTAGTAATTTAGCTTTTGGTTGTTATCTTCATCTTTAGTATTTCAAGCGGCTTTGGTTCCAGGCTTGACATTATAAATACCAACCCATCGCCAAGCCTCGAATGTTAACTGCAACCTTTTGGGACAATCCTACATAAAAGGCAGGGAGAACATAGCATAAATTCTAAGGATATGAATTTGACAGGACAAATAGCAAAACTTTTTAGAGATGTTCATAATGGAGGTAACTGGACCTCAGTAAACCTTAAAGAAAACTTGACAGATGTTACCTGGCAACAAGCTACAACAAAGGTTCACTCCTTTAATACTATTGCTGCCCTCGTTTACCACATGAATTATTATGTGAGTTCAGTGTTGAAGGTTTTACAGGGAGAACCTCTTAATGCCAGTGATAAGTATAGTTTTGACCATTCGCCAATCCTGTCACAACAAGAGTGGGAAAAATTATTAAACAAAACCTGGACGGACGCTGATAACTTTGCCATCTTGCTTGAACAGTTGCCGGAGAGTAAACTTTGGGAAACCTTCTGCGATGAAAAATACGGGAATTACTACAGAAATATTCATGGAATTATTGAGCATTGCCACTACCATTTAGGCCAGATTGTCTTGATAAAAAAAATACTCTTGCAGCTATAGATAATAAAAAGTGTTCGTTACTTCCACGCATTCCTCAAAAACCTCAGCCAGTTGCCATGCATAATATTTTCAACATCTTGTTTTGAATATCCGCGCTTATAAAACAAAGGGATAAGCTTTTGCAGACCGGCTATTGTTTCAAGATCGTATGGGCATTGCTCCCTGCCAAATGCACCGTCCAGATCGGAGCCTATACCAACATGCAAAGCATTACCTGCAATCTGGCAAATATGATCAAGGTGATCAATCAATACTTCAAGGTTACAGTTCATTTCTTCAGGAGTTGATATTCCCCTTCCCCAATTTGGAACCATCATCCATGCATCTAATGCGCCGCCAATTACAGCGCCTCTTTCAATAAGCGCTTTGATCTGTTCATCATCATATTGCCTGTTATGATTTACAATTGCTCTTACGTTATTATGGCTTGCCCATACATGGCCGTTAAAAATTTCCAATGCCTGCCAAAAACTATTATCACATAAATGTGTTGCATCAAGAATAATATTAAGCCGTTCCATTTCTTTAAGCAACGCCTTTCCTTCAGATCCCATCAAGCCGGTTGAATCTGTTCCATTAGCATAACGTCCCGGGCCGTAGTGTGCAGGGCCGACAGCACGTAATCCATATTGCCATGCCTTCTCTAAATGTTGAACAGTTATTAAAGAATCTGCACCTTCCAAACTTAAAATATAACCAACGGGCTTTTGATCTTTATCATCATTCTGCCATAATTCTACCTGCCTATTAAGCGCGGCAAGGTCATTTATTTGCGTCATTTCTTCCGCTTCCTCCATAGCCTTATACCATGCAAGCTGCCCTTGTGTTTGAGCCCATGCCTGTTCCGGTGAATGCCAGCCCGGTAATGGATTATCTGGTATAACATATCGTGCAATTTGTGTTGCCACTACCAATCCTATATTTCCCTTTCTTAACTCGGGTAATGATACAGTTGCGTTACCTCTGTCCGGCTTGTCTTTTAATCCTTGCTCTCTCGCATTTATTTCAGCAACACTTTTTCGCAGATCACGATTCCATTCCATAGCATTCATACTAAGATCGAGATGGGCATCTATGGTAAACATGTGTTTAGTTGAGAATTAAAAATTGAGAGTTGAGAGTTGAAAGTTTATCTTTAATCAAACATTGATCTTTCTGTCTCTTGCAATGATCCTCCATTCACCAGATACTTCATTATTTTTTACAACCAGTGCACGCTCATATAAAGCACAGGCTGGACAAATGTGAAACGGCAACCCATACAGCACATCACCAATTTTAAAAGAATGATCTGCTTTGGTTTCTACTACCAAATGTTCTTCGCTCTGACTAATAAATTTTACTTCAGGAGCATTTAAAAAATGTACGCGGTTGGATAATTCATTTTCTGCTGATATCGATTTGTGTCCAAGATCGAGGCAAAGTTTTGTTTTATCAGGCAGTGAAATTACTCGTGAAATAACCAAAGCTGCAGGAAGAAAACTTTGTTCGACACATAACATCTCATAGCCCCTATCCCAATAAATAAATGTACCGGGACTACATTCAATATTTTTTCTTTTGGCATGTATGGGAAACGTAGGCGATCCTCCTGCAACTATAATAGGTTCAGCAAAACCTTCTTTGATTAATTCTTCCTCAAGATGCTCAACAGATTTGTAAGCTTCATTACACTCCGCTGTCCGTTGTTGAAAATCTTTTGTTCGGATATGACCATCGTATGCATGCAGGCCTATGGGTGTTATCCCTTTCATTGCAGCGCATTGTTTGTATAGTTCAATAGCCTTGTCTCCGGGAGCAATACCGGTTCTGTTCATTCCAACATTTAGATCAATATACACAGGAATTTGTATTTCATTCGCGAACGCAGCGGCAGCAATGCTCTTAGCAGAATCACTATTATCAACCAAACATGAAAATTTGGTATCTGGATATTGTTTTATTAATGAGATAAACCGCCGCAGTTTAGGTTCTACAGGTTGATAGGCCAGCAATACATCCGGCGCTCCGGCGATTGCAAGCATCTCGGCTTCTGAAATAGTTGCACATTTAAATTTATGAATACCTGCATCCATCATTAATGATGTTGCTTCTTTTGTTTTATGTGTTTTTACATGTGGCCGTAATCTCTTTACGTCATCAATCATTGACAACATAATCTGAATGTTTTCTTTAACCCTTTCGGGATATATAACTAATGCGGGTGAGTCTATCTCATTAATATTTTTGATACAATACCATTCAGATATTTTATTATTGTTCATGCTGTTGCTTTAATACAATTCAAACATTGCTTCAATTTCTACAGGAATGTTTCCGGGCAAGGAGCCCATACCCACTGCACTTCTTACGCCAACGCCATTTTCATCACCCCACACTTTCTTAAATAACTCACTGCAGCCATTAATGACGTAGGGATGCTTTTCAAATTCAGAAACACAACTCACCATGCCCAATACTTTGATAACACGTTTCACCTTATCAAGGCTTCCCAGATTCTTTTTTATTGTTGAAAGAATTGCTAACCCAACCTGTTGCGCAGCCTGTTTACCTTGTTCCATATCCATATCATCGCCAATGCGACCGCAGATGAGGCTTCCATCATTTTGTATTGGACCGTGACCTGATATATACAAGTGCTTACCATCAATAAGAAACGGCTTGTAAACACCTAAAGGTTCAGGTGCAGGAGGAAGCGTTAATCCTGTTTCTTCAAAGCGTTGATCTGCCGTCATGTTTTCCATTGTGAAATATGAATTATAAAATAAAATTTAATAGTAATACGCCTCCTAATCCTACTAACGAAACAATTGATTCCATGGCTGTCCACGACCGTATGGTATCTTTAATGCTAAGGTTAAAATATTCTTTAAATAACCAGAAGCCCGAATCGTTTACATGCGAACAGAATAAGCTTCCTGCACCAATAGATAGTACCATCAAATTCGGGTTTACATGCGTTTGGGCTATCAATGGTGAAATAATACCTGCTGTTGTTAACCCTGCAACCGTAGCAGAACCAACACAAATTCTGATAATAGCTGCCATAAGCCAGGCCAGCACAAGAGGATGAATGTTTATTCCATTTAATTGTGCAGCTATCTGATCACTTACGCCACTATCGGTAAGCACTTGTTTTAATGTACCGGCGCTTCCAATTATAAGCAGGATCATTGCAATATCCTTTACCGAATCTGAATAAATTGACATGATAGATTTCATGCTTTTGCCTTGTTTTATGCCAAGTGTAAAAGTTGCCACTGCAAGTGATATCAGCATTACTATTGAAGGTTCAGCAAAAAAAGAAATGACTGGTTGTAATGCAGGTTGAACCGGAAAAACAAGCGGAACGAGGGTTGCCACGATAAGAAGAATTACCGGCAGCAATGCCGATAAGAAACTACTTGCTGCACCAGGCAATTGCTCCGAAGATAATGTTGCAGGTTGAAAGGTTTGTAATGGAACTGAGTGTATGCCTTTTAGTGTTCGTGAAAACAAAGGGCCTGCAATAATTATTGCAGGTATAGCAATGATGATCCCATACATTAAGGTTAGACCGAGATTAGCATGAAACTGTACTACTAAAGCCGTTGGAGCAGGATGCGGCGGCAGAAATCCAAACGTAACAGACAATGCAGCCAGCATAGGCAAGCCAATATATACAGCATTCAGTTTATATTGATATACAACAGAAAAAATAAGAGGCACCATCAGGACAAATCCAACTCCGTAAAAAAGTGGAATGCCAATAATAAATCCTGTAACAACTAATGCCCATTGAATATATTTTTCTCCAAAGGCATTCATCATTACAGCAGCAATCTTTTGTGCAGCCCCGCTTTCAGCAACCAGCTTGCCCAACATAGCGCCTAATGCTATTATAATAACCAACGACCCCAATGTATCTCCCAGGCCTTTTTGCACAGACCCCATAATCTTATTAAGTGGAATACCGAGCAATATTCCTGCTGTTATTGAAACCACCAGGAATGCAAGAAATGGATTCAGCTTAACCCACGATATTAAAAGCACCAGGCCAACTATGCAAAGAAAAATTATTGAAAACGTGGTTGTAGTATTTATGAAAGCCGGTACGTGCATCACATTAATTGATTATTATGAAGTGAAATGAAATTGAAAATATAGACCCCTTAATTTTCCTCTTTTATCATTATTCAAAATTCCAAAACTGCAAGATAAGTTTAAGGTAAGGTTTTATAAGTGGCTTCAACCAAAATTTTAGTTTTGAATTTGTGGGTATTAATTTTTTTTAAATTTACTGTGTGGGATTTAAAGCTGCCGGATTTTGAACCATAAAAAATTGTCTTCTTAGATTAGGTTTTAATACAGACACTCTGCCTTCAAAAATACTTTATGAGCCGAATAAATTGAATAACCGGCTCATACTTTTACTATTTTTGAGCCGAATATGAAACATAATCGGCTCATACAATATAATTGGCAACAACCCGATTGGCCTGATTTCGTTTTTGACCTTCATGATATTGAAGATATTCTCTTTGCTTTTGCTGAAGAAACAGGGCATGTTAGCGGCATATTGAAAACTTTGCCGGAAGATATGCAAATGGAGGCCATTATTAATACGATGGTTGCTGAGGCTATTAAGACTTCAGAAATTGAAGGTGAATACTTTAGCCGTAAGGATATTGTTTCGTCCATCCGCAACAATCTTGGTCTAAACATAACCCATGATCCTGTAACGAACAAGAATGCAGAAGGCGCCGGTGAATTAATGGTTGATGTTCGTAATACTTATGCTGATCCCTTAACACAGGATAAGCTGTTTGAATGGCATGCTATGCTGATGAAACAAAACAGGAAAATTAATGTCGGTACATGGCGAAAAGATGAAGCACCTATGCAAGTGATTTCGGGTGCTATAGGTAAAGAAAAAATCCATTTCGAAGCGCCTCCTTCAGCAAGTGTACCCCGGGAAATGAACAAATTCATTCACTGGTTTAATGAAACGGCAGCAGGTGGAGAAAAGGAAATAAAAAAGGCGCCTGTAAGATCAGCCATAGCGCATTTATATTTTGAAACAATCCATCCTTTTGAAGATGGAAATGGAAGGATAGGACGCGCTATAGCAGAAAAGGCTTTGTCGCAAACAATTGGCAGGCCTGTATTGCTGAGCCTTTCACAAACAATAGAAGCAGATAAAAAGTCGTATTATAAAGCGTTAGAACAAGCACAAAGAAGTAACAACATCACTGGTTGGATGAAATATTTCGTCTCTATTACTTTTGATGCACAGAAAAAGGCAAAAGATTTTATTGATTTCATTTTAAAGAAAGCCGCATTCTTTGATCGCTATAAAAATACCCTAAATGAAAGGCAGTTAAAAGTTGTAAAAAAAATGCTTGATACAGGGCCTGAAGGTTTTAAGGGTGGCATGAGTGCAAAGAAATATATGTCAATAACGAAAACTTCAAAGGCAACTGCCACACGCGATTTGCAGTATCTATTGGAATCCGAAGTATTGAAGAGCCAGGGTGGAGGACGCAGTAAACACTATACTATTAATATATGAAAAGCTTCCATGAGCAGTTGGTTTAAGGGGATTGTATTTTCTCTTAATAACAATCTCATACTTTATTGATCTTTCAATAAATCTTTAAAGATTAATCCCTGTGCTGTTACAAGTTTACAACTGAATACGCCACTTACCAATTTTCGTGATCTTGATGCAAAAAGCACTTTTATTTTTTTCTTACCCTTTGTCAATTGGATCGGAATTGCATAATTCAAATCATAAAAAGTTGTTTCATGGAGTTTGTTTCCAAGATCATGTGTTGCAATTTTTATATTTTCAACATAAATCTCTAATATCCCTGAAGGGTCTGGTCCCCAGCCTCCTCCCCAATATTTGATTACCAGAAACAATGGTTCGTCTGTTGCTGCTTTTAACTCATAAGAAAATTGTCCGCCTTCCTTAGGGGAAGGAGAGGTTTTAAAATATATATTTTCTGTTGTATCATTTTTACTTTGTAAATGATGCGATGCCTCGCTTAAAGAATCTCCTGCTATCACTTCGTCTTTCAGGTAATTCTTCTTGTAATACTGGTAATCCTGCCATTGTTTTGCAGAAAATAAATCCCAGTAAACAGAATAACGTTCATTATTGATTGTATAAAACGGGCGTAACAAAACTTCTTTATTATCTATTGATTTCATTGTAAAAGTCAGAGGCTGTCCCTTTACTTTCCTGATCCAGGTTTCAGGATGTTGTTTGTCTGCTACCACTACAGGAATATTTTTTAACTCAGGATTGTTTTTAAGTTGCCACATATCGCTTGTATGCTGATTTAAATTCTCGATGCCCTTGCGGCCTAAATCCCCTGCAAGTAAAATGGGGCCATAAAGAATGGCTGCGATTGCAGGATTATCAGGTGTCTCTTCTACTCTCAAACTCATCGGCAGAATAACCCGTATTATATCTCCTTTCTTTGCTTTTAGCGGAATGGTCAGGTATCCACTACCTGCAGAAACTTTTTGGGGTTTATTATTAATTGAAATTTGTGCTGGTGCGTTAAGCCACGATGGCCGCCTGATTTTTATTCCTGTTTCTTTATCTGCACTCACAACATTTAAATACATTGTATCGCTTTGCGGAAATCCTGTTTGTTGTTTTAGAACCAACCCACGGTCCTTCCAGTTTACCGTCGAAGAAATGAATAGATTAACGTAAATATTGTTATCATCACGGGCATAAATATCCTGCTCATATTTACCAGGATTTTCCATACCCGAACCTACACAACACCAATTTGAACTGAACGCCGTGCTGAAGGTTTTAAACCAACCCGGCTTTGTAGAAACGTAATAACAAAACATGCCTTCATCATCAATGGAGGCAAGTATGTGATTATATAGAGCGCGCTCATAATAGTCAAGGTATTTTGTGTTCGCCGTTTGCTCATATAATTCATGACTCAATTTGAGCATGTTATACGTATTACATGTTTCAGAAGAACTCATACCAATGCGCTGTGAAATTTGACCTGCCGGACCAAACCTTTCATACTCGCTGTTGCCGCCGTTTACCAAAGTATGATCTTGTATTACTATATCCCAAAATTTTAAAGCAGCTACTCCTTCGCTGTCAGCATCGTGACCCATTAATTCATGCATCCGGCAATAACCTACAAATTGTGGAATTCTTGAATTGGCATGTTGTGGATACAACATATCAACTCCTTGCGCAACCGGACCTGCTATTTTATGCTGAACAAATTTTTTCGAAAGTTCTGCATAAGTTTTATTGCCCGTAATGCCATATACATCTGCAATTACTTCGGCCATACCGCCATGTTCTACATTAAGAACCTCCTGAAATTTTTCGGCAGGAATGTCATTTACAAAATCGTTTACCCAGTCAACATATTTAACCAACACTTCCTTTGCTTTTTGATTGTTGGCTAACAGGTAAGCATCTCTTAATCCCGCAATGTTTTTATGTATTCCATAAAAATAATTTCCATTATTAACCAAAGGAAATTCAGGACCAACAAGCCTGAAATTGAAGTTGCCCTTTCTCATTTCTTCAAAAGCTTTTTCAAACTCCACGCCGTTAAAAACGGCACCTGTTTTTGCATGCTGCTGGCATAAAGCCAGTTCATCAACAATATAATTTATCCTGTCAAGCAGTTGCTGATCTTTGGTTGTAGCATACATCAGGGAGAGGGCAGTTAAATAATGCCCTAAAATATTGCTGCCTCCATTTTCCCAACCTTTATAATGGCCGGGCACCTTTGGTTCAAGGCCTGCTGCCTTCCGGTGCCAATACAAAAGGCTGTCAGCATTCCATCTTAATAAGTATGCATGAACTTTATCTTTTGGATTTCGAAAGAGTTGATCGGTTATTTGCACATTCCCCAAAGGAAAAGAATAAACTTTTTGTTTTATTGCCGTAGTAACAGCAAACTTATCAGTTGAATACTGTGCAAAACAATCAGTATGGAAGAGGAGTTGTATCGCATAAATAGCATTGATTGCTATGACCTTAAAATATTTTTCAAAATTTGTTTTCAATTGATCTTAATATTAAAATTTAGAATTCAATTACTAAAGCAAAAGTAATATACAAGAAGTTGTCTAAAAACTGTTTAAATGGTGAGAAGAAAAGGTAATTCTATAAAGTGACCGCGAAGCGGTTAAATGTTTATAGAAACAAAGATTGAATATTTAATTCGATCCGAAGGTGAATGTCATTTAGATAAGAGCCCCTAAGATAATTGCACTGCCCTTTAGGTCAATTCGCATTAAACAAGTTTAACACGATAAGTTCTTTTTGCCGTCATTCTGAATTCATTTCAGGCGTCATCCTGAACTCGTTTCAGGATCTCCTGTCGTGCTTGCTCTGTATATGTAGGCATTTTTATAATTCAATCAACAGGTTTTGCCACGGGATGCTGTCCAAAGGACTCCTATGGAGAAACAAGTTTAGCATGACGACTTAAAAAAACAGATGCTTCAGCCTGTTATTGAATAAGATTATTGCCAGTACATTACTGCCATTTAAACGGCAAATACCAGTTTTTCTTATCCATTAATTTACTCCTTACCGCTGCTGCCTGAAAATTATTGGTAGTTGCAAACTTGCTTGGCCATACTGTTTTTTGCCACATGTGGGCATTTAAAAGATCAACAATAATTTGCAGGGGCAACTGATCGAGCGATTTGTAGTTTTCAAGTATTACCGAGTTTAGGTAATCTGTTAGTACATCATTTCTTGGCGCAAACATTGTCCATCCTTCTGTTTGTGCATCGTTATCCTGCAACTTCAAATAATTCTCGTTATTGGGAGAAAAAGCTAATCCCCATTGAAAGTTTTAATATATACATTATCGTTTGCGCCGGTTACTAATTTATAACGATCGGTTGCACTTTGGTTTATGATGAACTGCACCATGTATTTATCGAACAGCTTTTTAAATTCGCTATACGGAGGGTGGGAAGCGAGATATTGATCAATGTTAGGCAAGGGAAGCAACACTTTATCTATTTCGTTGATGTAGCCGTTTTCTGCAACAATATCAGGCGTAACAACAGTTGCGTCAACTACATTAAAACCGGTGTATGCAGTGTTGGGAAAGAAATAATTATAATCGGCAGCAGTAAGGCGGCTGCCTGCAAGAAAATTATCAACAAAGTAAGGGATGTGTTTATTATTATTATCTCCTAAAATAAAACCGCCGTTACGATTAGAGGCTAATGCCTTTACTTTTAGGCCTGCGGCAGTAGTGTCATCATAATAACCCTGATAGTTAGCAGTGCGCCGTTTAAAAGCTGCGTTAGGCACCCAACCTGCAGCCGACTGATAATCTCCTAATCTTGCTTTGGCAAAAGCATTATATACCAAAGCATAGGTTACAATTTGTTTACAGGTGCCAGAGTCGAGTTGAGAAATATCTGTAATTCCTCTTTGCGTAAAAAACTGCTGAAAGGCATTATCATTTGGGGCAAATAAAGTCCAATAACCGGCAGCACTTAAAATAGCTTTATAATTAGCTTTATCAATACAAGCTAAAAAGTTTTTAAAGTTTCCTTTGGCCTCAAGTTGCTGGTACATGGGCGGAGCCAGGTTTTCCGGGCGTCCATAATATTCATCAAAGGCCTTTTTTGCACCCGGCAAATATTATAACCAACAGTAAGAAAGGTAAAAATCTTTTTAATAATCTATTCATAATAATGTAAGAGTTAGTGCTGGCAAAGCTTGTATTAAAGTAAATGCTTTAGTAACAGTTGAATCGCGTTATCTTAACATTACAACCTGATCTACACTTTTTCAATGGCTTTTAAATATTGAAGCTGAATAAATATTTTGGGTGCATGCAGTAAAGAAATAAAAGCAAGGGCAGAAAATAAAGCAAGCATGACAATTTTATTAAGTTTAAAAATAGCTTCCCGTAATTTTCAAACCTCGATCTAAAAATAGTGGCAAATAAACAGTAAGCCGTCCTGCCGTATCCTGAAGCCTGTTTCACATTCTATTACTTCTGATTTTGGATTGGTAAACTGTATGAAGTTGAGACAAGAGTTTGGTTATAAGTGTTGCTTACATAGCCACCTTTTTTGCATCAAAACTTCAATTGCAGAAACTAATGGGAGTTTGTATTGTACTTCTTCAATTCTATAATATGATCAGGCAATGGCTTATCGTTCCATGTGCTGTGAATTGCCAAAGCGGTTCCAACAGAAGTTGCCTGCGCCATAGAAGCGGCAAAAACTTCAAAATCGGGGAAAGCTTCTGCAAGCAAATTCATGTAAACAGGATTTTTACTAAAGCCTCCGTCAACAAAAATCTGCTTTACGGCTGCGCCTTGCAAAATCAATTTTGTTGACGCTTTCTGCTGCGTTACTATATCCTGTATCAATTGATGGTAAGCTTCTTCATAAGAAACAAACTGAGATAAGTTTCTTTTTGCAAATAAGCTTTTACTGATGATCTCTTTAGTATCTGAAACATCTGCAGGCGCAACTTTCTTTTTAAGTGCTTGGATTTTCTCCGCATCAAATTTTACTGTTCTATAACAGTCAATGTGCTGGCTAAAATGATCTGCGATTTTTTTTACCTGCTCTTCATGCTCGTTACCAGCAAAAAGCCGTGAAGCTTTTACCGGCGTGCCATTGTATTGAAGGTAGGATAAACAATCCTGCTGCAACTCTTTTGCTGTAAGCGGAGTTTGATTGAAAGGATTTAAACTGATGCACCACGTGCCGGTTGATATGAGAACAAAAGGTTCTTTAAAACAAACGAGGTATGGAATTAAAGCTGCAGAACTATCGTGCAAGCCCACGCCAACATGATAATTTGCGTTCCGCAAAACCGCCGGAAAAACTTCGGTGGCAGAAACTATCGGAGGAAGCTTTTCTGCAATACCTTCTTTATAAACCCACTCGTGATAATCGTTCTTTTGAAAATCCCACAAATTGGTATGGCAGCCGATGCTGGTTATATCACTATAAAATTTTCCTGTTAAAAGATAGCTGAGATATTGAGGCAAATGCAGCGCGTATTTTATTTGCTTAAAAATATCCGGCTTCTCGTATTTTATCCGGTACAACTGCATGCCCGAATTTAAACTGCCCAAAGCGGGTGAAGCTGTTCTATAAGAAAACTCCTCTTCTCCGCCGTACGTGTCGTAAAACTTTTTCTGAAGGTCTTGCGGATACGGCTTTAAATAATTGTATAAAGGAGCTACCGGTTTGCCTTCTTCATCTAAATAAACAAAGCTTGCCCCATAAGTAGAAAAATTAACTGCCTTTATATCAACCTCTTTTTTTTCTGATACTTCGCTTAAAGATTCTAAAACAAAGGAACGTAAGTTCTCTATGTTCTCGCAGGGGAAGCCGTCTTCATCAGTTGTTTCAGCAAAAGGGTTTGACTGCTCATAAACGATCTTATAATCCCAGTTAAAGAGGAAAAGTTTTTTATTGGTTTTGCCAATATCAAATATGGCAATTACCGCCTCTCCCCTCGTTCCCCTCTCCGGTGGAGAGGGGAGGTCAGGCTGTGTATCTTTAATTTGACTGTTATCTGAACTTATCGGCATAAGAAGTAAAATCAACAATTATAGATAATCAAGTTTCGCTTTACGAGTAAGGCCTTGCCGATGTACCAGCATTAGCATTCTGTCTGCTTGGTACGTTATTCAAATGTTGACCAAAGAACAAGTGCTGAATAACTATTCGCCAGCCGATATGTTGGTAAACCCCTGTTATAGGTGGCCATTCTTATTCCTTGTTGTTTCATACTATCATTTTTACCTGTCTGGCTAATTTTTCATTGTCTGTCACAGTCAAATTATCAAGCATTCCATATACTTTACTGTCACCTTGGTTTAAAAACCCTGCTGCGCTGATAAAAACAGCTTGATTGTTTGAAAAGGCGATTTTAATGTCTTGCGGATAGGTAAAGCTCTCGGATTTGCCTGTCTTTTGTTCTGTTGTTGTAACTGTCTCCCATGTAACTTTTACGTCAGTGATGTTTGTCCCAATAAACTTATTCCAGAGGTCAGTATATGACACGTCCCATGTTATATAGCCTAAAAAATTAGATGGTGCATTTATTTTTATTCCAATGCCAAATTCAAAAAACTTACCATCCCAATAAAATTCAATTATGTCGTTGTCTTTAGTATGGAAAAAGATTGAAAAGTCAACAGAATGAAGATTTTGGAATTTGGTCGGATAGTAAGGTTTAGGTCTTTCAGGCTCGTAACATATTTCTGAGTATTCGACTCTCACAACAGTCACACCAATAATTTTTCGGCAGTGGTTTTCAAAGTCAATATGTTCACTTGTTATTGTCATAAGGGTTTATCATATGGTTGTCTATAACTAACCAGTTTCCTGTCCTCCCCCTTCGGGGGAGTTAGAGGGGGCTATAATCCAGTCGCAACAGTTTTTAAACCTCTTTCCCGTATAAGGTTTTTCCTTGCATCTAACTTTCTGAATGTTTGCAATGGCTCTAATGCACCGCCTGCACGAAGTCTTGCTTCGGCAACCAATGGTCTTACATCTGTTCTATAAACACTTTGTAAAATTTCCTGCGCCTGCACTACATCGTTTTCTGCTCTGGCAGCTTCGAGCGCATTTGTATCAACTAATAAAGCCTGCGCGTATGCAATCTTTATGGCTTCAACTGATTGCAGCAGATCTTCTAAAGGGTCTTTTACATTATGCGAAGCATCAATCATCCATCCAAGATCAGTTGCATGGTTCATTCCTTTGGCATCCATTCCTGCAACAAGCTCATTAAAAATGAGGAACAATTGGTAAGGATTAATACTGCCAACCGTAAGGTCATCATCACCATATTTAGAGTCGTTAAAGTGGAAACCGCCCAACTTTCCTTCCATCAAAAGCAGTGAAACTATCTGTTCAATATTTGCGTTTGGCAGATGGTGGCCAAGATCAACCAAAGTATAAGCTTTAGGACCAAGCTTGGTTACATATAATAACGATTGCCCCCAATCAGCAACCGTAGTTGAATAAAAGTTAGGTTCATAAGCTTTGTATTCAACAAACATTTTCCAGTTATCGGGTAACGCGGCGTATATTTCTTTTAAGCCTTCCAGCGTATTTTGAAATGCTTTTCTAAAGTTAAGTTGACCGGGAAAGCTTGAACCATCGGAAAGCCAGACAGTGAGCGAATCAGACCCTAATTCTACGCCTTGCCTGATCACTTCTATATTATGATCAATTGCTTGTTGACGTACCGCTTTATCTACATGTTGTAATGAACCAAATTTATAGCTGTGTTGCTGGTCTGCCTGATCCTGAAAAGTATTGGAGTTAACCGCATCAAAGCGTAAGCCGTGCTGTGCAGCCAACGCTTTTATTGAAGCTGCGTTTTCAGGTATGTCCCACGGAATATGTAAAGAGATAGCGCCGCTTGATCTGTTAAGCTGGTGAAGCAAGCCAACGTCTTCAATTTTTTCTTCAAGACTGCGAGGTTCTCCGCCACCAGAAAAACGGCCAAACCTTGTACCGCCCGTACCTAATGCCCAGCTTGGGATGGCTATTTGAAAATCAACCAACTTTTGAAGAACTTCGTCAACGTTCTTCAAAGACGAAGCAACAAACTCAAATTTTTTTTTATGCTCACTTAAATCATCCTGGTTAATTTCATCAATCTTATATTTTGCAATTAACATAGCAATATTTTTTAGATTAAGGTAGATAAAATATTTCTTCTAAATTAGTTTGCACTGGCGAAGTATCAGGGTTAGTTGCCATGATGCCAACATTATTTGCCCACCACTTTTTCATAACAGGGTGCTTTGGCAATTCATCCAGTAATAACGGATCTTCTGCTTTTAAAACTCCAAATAAAGTGTTGGTATCTCTATCTAAAAAAATAGAGTAATCACTTATGCCGCTTTCCTTTAAAAGATTGGTAAGCTCCGGCCAAATCTCGTCGTGCCTCTTTATGTATTCAGCTTCATACCCTTCAAATAATTCCATTTTGAAAGCGATGCGATGCATGGGAAAGGTTTCTGGTTTTAAGTTTCAGGTTTGTCCTCCCCCTTTGGGGGAGTTAGAGGGGGCTTTATCTTAAAAATGCCGCCGCAACACCGCCATCAACATTCAACACATTGCCTGTAGATTTATTCAATAACCCCCCCACAAACACGAAGCATGCATTGGCAATGTCTTCAGGTAAGATTGACTCGTTCATCAAAGTGCGTTTAGCATAATAAGCGGGTAGCTCGGCAACAGTAATACCATAAGCTTTTGCACGTCCTTCGGCCCAGCCGCCTGCCCAAATATTTGAGTCGGCAATTACAGCATCGGGATTTACTGTGTTTACACGAACCTTATCGGGTCCTAACTCTGCAGCAAGCAAACGGGTAAGATGTGCCTGCGCAGCTTTTGCAGAACCATAGCCTGCATTGTTCGGACCTGCAACCACAGCATTTTTAGAAACGATGTTTACAATATCGCCGCCAAAACCTTGTTTACGTAAAAGCCTTACACCTGCTTTAGAAACAAGGAACTGACCCTTCACTAAGATATTATATAACTTATCCCAATCTTCAATAGTATGATCTAATAAAGCTTTGGATGTACTGATGCCTGCATTGTTTACAATTATATCAACCCCACCGAATGCTAATGCGGCAGCATCAAAAGCTTTTTCTATGGTTGCCTCATTTGTTACATCAAGCAATGCGGCAGCAGCGGTATCACGGCCAAATTGTTTTTGAAACTCGGCCATTGCCACTTCCATTCTTTCTGTATTAATATCATTAATTATAACACAGGCCCCTTCTTCAGCAAATTTTTTTGCGATTGCTTTACCAATGCCGCCTGCGCTTCCGGTAACCAATGCGATTCTGCCGCTTAGGGGTTTTGGCTTTGGCATACGTTGAAGCTTTGCTTCTTCAAGCAGCCAGTATTCAATATTAAAAGCCTCCTGACGGGGCAGCGAAGTATATTCTGAGATTGCTTCAGCGCCGCCCATTACATTAATAGCGTTGGTGTAAAACTCCGCGGCAACTCTTGCTGTTTGCTTGTCTTTTGCAAAAGCGAGCATACCAACGCCGGGGTATAAAATAATAACCGGGTTTGCATCACGCATGGCAGGGCTGTTTGGATGTTTGCAAGTGTTATAATAATCTGCATACATCTGCCTGTATTCTTCAAACTTTGGAGCCAACTTTTCTTTAATAGCAGCAACATCAGAAAGGTCATCATTTGCACCAAGTTCCAAAACCAAAGGACTAATCTTTGTTCTGAGAAAGTGATCAGGGCAACTGGTTCCTAAAGGAGCTAAACGATCAAGATCATTTGAATTAATAAATTGTAAAACTCTTTCATCATCACTAAAATGACCAATAGCCCCCCTGCCCCCCGAAGGGGGGTTCTTTGTAAGATCACTATTAGAGCAAAGACCTCTTAATATAGGAGCAATTTGTGCAGCCTTTTTAAGCCGTTCTTCTTTTGGTAATGCCTGAATTTTTTCGCCCCCAAAGGTTTCTTTTTTCACCCCCCTTGGGGGGGCAGGGGGGCTTTCTATATATTGGGCGCAACGCTCAATTACTTCAAGCGTGTTCATGTAAGATTCGTATGCTGTATCTCCCCAGGTAAATAAGCCGTGAGAGCCAAGCATAATACCGCGAATACCAGGGTTTTCATCAAGGCATTCTTTCATCTTCAAACCAAGATCGAAACCTGGCTTTTGCCATTCAACCCAACCAATGGTTCCGTTAAAAAGCTCCTCAGTTATTTTTTTGCCATCCTTTGCTGCTGCAATTGCTATAGCTGCATCGGGATGCAAATGATCTATATGCTTAAAAGGTAAGAAGCCATGCAAAGGCGTATCAATCGAAGGCGCTTTTGATGAAAGGTCGTAAATGCAATGGTTAAACAACTCTACCATTTCATCTTCGTATTCTATACCGCGATAAACATTTTTTAAACTCCGCAATCTGTCAACATATAAAGCTGCAAGGCCACTTTTCTTTAAAGTACCTAAATCGCCACCCGATCCTTTCACCCACATCACTTCTGTTTCCTCACCCGTTAAAGGATCCTTTGCCATTGCTTTGCACGACGTATTTCCGCCGCCATAATTGGTAAGGCGTAAATCGGCACCGAGTAAATTTGACCTGTATATCAGTAAAGCCACTTCATCGCCTGCAAGCTCTGCTGCTTTTGCATCATCCCACAAATAACTTACATGCTTAAAACCCCCATTCAAACCCCCCGCCCCTAAAGGGGAGTTATCGGAGCGAATGTTAGATGGGATTAAAGTTTCGTTTTCCATGTTTCTCTTTTTAATATATTTTAATTCAAACTTATTAATTTCTACCCATCCCTTTTCCCTCAACCTACCTTTAAGCAAAAAGTAGAACTCTCTCTATTCCCCTTTAGGGGTTAGGGGCGAGATTGGGGGTTACTTAATTGAGTTACCATAACCTACAATAAGCACAGATAAAATAATAATTGCTATGCCCACTATTACTGTTGTAAATGTTTTTTTGGCAACACCCTTCCATTCTTTTACAGCAATGCCCCAAAAGTTGGCAACCAGAATAATAAATGCCATGTGCAATATCCACGAGCTTGCGCCATTGCCTAATTTACTTTCGCCCATGCCATAAAAGAAAAATTGCAGGAACCATGTTAACCCCGCTAATGCCGAAAAAAGATAGTTTGATACTAAAGGTGTTGTGGTGTTTATATAATCTCCAAAAGTTTTATTGCGTGCATTTAAGATCATACACCAAATGAAGTTGGTTGTTAAGCCACCCCATAAAATAATAACATAAGTTACATTGTTCTGAAAAAGAAATTCGCCTTGTGCAGGATGAACGGCTTTCCATAAATCATTTGCTTTGTTGGCCATATTTTTTCCAGCATCAATACCAAAAGCAAAACAGGCGCTTAATATTCCGGATACGATGGATACAAAAAGTCCTAATCCAAATTTATATTCTTTGTTCTCTTCATCCGTTCGATGTACTGACAGGTCTTTTTCTTTCATTACGCCTGCCTTTCCGCAAATGGCTATTCCTAATATACAAACTGCTACGCCTAAAAGAACTATTTGCCCCCAGCGGTGGCTTATTAAATCAGTAAAGGAGTCTTTACCTTCCTTAGGGAAAAAGTTATAATAAACAGATGGAATGAGGGCGCCGAAAACCGAACAAAGCCCTAATATAATTGAACTTCCTAAAGCTACGCCAAGGTAACGTACTCCAAGTCCATAGGTTAAGCCACCTATCCCCCATAGCAATCCGAAAAAATAAGTAAGCCCTAAAATACTTCCGTTAGTGTTACCTATAATATTTGCAAAACCAGGGATGGTAAGGTATGCAGCAAGTGGTGGTACTATAAGCCATGAAAAAAGCCCGCCGATGATCCAGTAACTTTCCCAATGCCAGCCTTTAACTTTCTTGTACGGGATGTAAAAACTACCGGAAGCGAAACCGCCGATGAAGTGAAAAATAACGCCAAGGATAACCTGCATACTTTTATTTTTTCTATATGGCTAAACCAATTCGCAACTAAAGTAAAAGTAAACATAAAAGCATCTGTCATGCACTATCATGTTTAAGGGCAAAATATGAAAAATATTAGAAAATAGTAATTGAAATATGTAGGTTTGACAAGACGATTGAAATATGAAAACATCTCCCTTTTATAAGCTCATCTATTTTGATGAGTTTTCTGCCACACCCAAATACCAGCAGCTTGCCAACTCTATTATTAAGGCAATTGAAAAAGGCAAGCTGCAAACAGAGGATGTTCTTCCTTCTATTAACGAACTAAGTTTTCAATACGAAATATCGAGAGACACTGCCGAGAAAGGCTACAAGTATTTAAAGAAGATAGGAATAATAGGTTCTGTACCGGGCAAAGGTTATTACATTAAAAGCACCGATGTTGACAGGAAGATCAGGATATTTTTGATGTTTAATAAACTAAGCGCTCACAAAAAAATCATCTACGATGCATTAGTCAAAACTCTTGGAGATGCAGCTACTATTGACTTCTATATTTACAATAATGATTTTTCGCTGTTTAAAAAATTGCTGCATAACTGCAGGGAAGATTATCATTCCTATGTCATCATCCCTCATTTTATTGAAGGAGCAGAAACTGCTCATAAAATAATAAACACTATACCAAAAGAAAAGCTGATACTGCTTGATAAAAAGATACCGGGAGTTACCGGCGACTTCGGTGCTATATATGAGAACTTTGAAAAAGATATTTATAATACACTTGAAGAAGCCTTACCGCAACTGAGTAAGTACACCACTATAAACATTATTTTTCCTGAATACACTTATCATCCTAACGAAATTCTCACAGGCTTTTATAAGTTCTGCCAGGAGTATGCTTTTAATTATAAGGTAGTGCACAACATTAAAAAAGAAACTATAAATAGCGGCGAAGTATATATTTCGTTAATGGAAGATGACCTGGTTACCTTAATAGAAAAAATATTAAGCAGCGATTTTGAAGTAGGCAAAGATGTAGGGGTGATTTCTTATAATGAAACGGCGATTAAAAAGATCATCTTGAACGGGATCACAACTATATCAACCGATTTTCAGATGATGGGAGAAAAGACGGCTGAACTGATTCTCAACAACTCGGTAGAGCACATTGAAGCAAGATTTTATCTTACGTTGAGAAATTCGCTATAAGCTTACACTCCTTTGCCTACAACTTCTTTTCTGTTCCTGCCACCTGCCTAAATCTTGACGGCGCTCCTTTACAACACGAAAGTTTCTTTTTTGAGCTATACTTTGCGAGCGAAGTATTCTGCTGTAATGCAGAAGTATTGTGAAATTGAGAAGCAGCATTTGTGCTTTGCTCTTGATTTGAAACATTCTCTTTTGATGATTGCTTACAGGAGGATGTAAGAAAACAAATCGTTATTATTATAGAGAAGATATATTTTGTCATTTTGATTTTTTTACCACAAGGGTCTCAGAGGAAGAAATAAGTACACAAAGTATCTCTGTGGTTAACTCTTGTTTTTCTCTGTGGTTAACACATTATTTATGGTTAGTTAACTTATGAATAACCTCAGCAAGTTATTAAAAGTATTTCTAAATTTCTATAATTCTTCTTAAACAGGTTTTAGCTTGCGATGACAGGGTAAGTGGCCTTCATATTAAATTGTTCTGTCAATTTAATATCGTATTTATCTAAAAGTTATTTATTTTAATTTAATTGGTAATTGAAGGACATGTCTGCTGTAACCTGAAACTTATTATTTATAATAAATTCTTTACCCAAAGCGATCCCTAATGACAGATTATTGTAATGATATTTCCGGGTTGAATAGCCTAAGGGGGTGCTATCAGGGTGGTAGTCAATAGTGCGATACCTTCTTGTTCCTAATGGATAGGCTGGAATACTATTATTAATTATATCATCTACTGTAAATTTGTAATAGCCGATTGAAGGTATAATGTACCAACTTTTCCTAAATAGCATCTTATATCCCAAGTCTGCTCCTATACTTGTTCCTGCTAATTTCAAGTCAGTCAAATAGGGAAGTGATCCATACTGTGTAATGAAGTGTCCTTGCAATTCGTGTCTCACAAGAGTGGAAAGTTCTAAACTTTTGGACCTGAAAATTTGACTGCTGGCGGATGTGCTAAAAGAATAGCCTATAAGAAACAGAAACAACCATTTCATGTAAATGTTTTAAAGGTAGTAGCTGTCTTTTGCATCTAACGGAAAAGTATTGCCGAAGTGCAGGAAATGGAATTCCGTCCGCCCCGGCAACTGAAGCCAAATTTATATTTAAAAGTTGATGATTTGCACTTAGCTAAATTTATATTGTCAAGCCCGATATGCCGCTAAATTGAAAAACAAAAGCTGAAAGACACGTTGCGTCAGCCTGCATTTTGGCAATACACTTGTTGTAGGCAGCCCAATTTCTTCGTTAGGTGATTTCACTTGCAATTTGCGCTAAGGTCAAAGTAATTATGTCATTCAAGTAAGTCTTGATATTTGCTTGTCTATCCTCTATGTTGTTTGAGTCAAGGGATATTTTGTATGGCTTAATCTCCAATGGAACATTAGTAATTATCATGCCGTCGGAGCTTTTCCTAAAATTATCATCTTGAATATTACGAATGCTTTTTGCTTCATCTTCTGATTCAATAAATTCAAGCAATGCCCCTATTGCATATGAATCATCTTCATAGCCAAAATGATGTTCAGTTATAATTAGTTGATATATTTTTTGGTCTGTTATTTCAAATACTAATCTGAACCATCCTTTAGGAAGAAACCGATTATAATAATAGTCATGTTTGCTTGCAAACTTCACGATTTGATTAGTAAAGTAGTGCTGTTTGGGAATTGCATCGGGACTACAACTTGTCAAGTATATTCGAGCTGTCCCCTCCATTTTATTTTGAAGTTCATCAGCAAAATCATTTAATATTTTGTTAGATATTTTGAAAATAGTTAGACGGTTGGCATCAATCCTTGTAAGTCTTTCTTTTTCCTTTCTTATTTTTTGGGTTTTGAGTTTTTCGGAAAGTAAATCTGCAACTTGTTCATATGATGAAGTTGCTGAAACTGATTTAAGATTCAACGCTTTTTCAATATTGGCTCTTTGCAAGTCTATAAAATAATCAACTAATGGTTGAAAAGTTCCACTGTCAGCAGATTCAAGTGATTTAATATAAAAATCCTTAGCATCTTCTCTTAAAACGGTCAAAGGAAAAAATCCGAATTTTATAAAAATTAAACTTGCTAATAATCTTGCAAGTCTCCCATTACCGTCTTGAAATGGATGAATAATGCTAAAAGCATGGTGAAACCAAGCAGCAATTATTACTGGATGTATATTTCGTTTTAGTAAATCATCATAAATAGAAATTAAATTATCCATTTCAGCAGCTACATGCTCTGGTGGGCAATACCTAAAAGTAATTTTACCATTTCCATTTTGTCTTGATGGATTATTTTCTCTTTCTTTAAACTTTCCTTTTATGAGTGGGATTTTGTGTTTATTTCCGAATTGGTCTCTGCCTTCGGCAAACTCTTGATGAGCCGTTACAACTTGATGTAAGTCTTTTATGAAACCCACTGTCAATGGTCTATTATTTTTTACATAGTCAAATACAACATCTACAGCAGTAAGATGGTCTTTAAGATGATTCATCAACTGGTCTTTTGTAACGTTGTCACTATAATCACCGTGACTTACTAATGTTTCAGCAAATCCTTTTTCAATAAGGGTTTCTGTCACACCTTTGGAAATATCATACATTCTTTCAACGATGCCTGTTTCTATGGCATGTTGCCTTTTGAGCTTCTCCATAAATTCAGCATATTCAGAAGAGGTCTTCTCAAGTTCGTCTTTACGTCTAAACCATGAAGGTGATATTTCATCAAGTTTAGAAGTGTCGCAGTTAGCCCATTCATCTTTGAATTCAATAAACTTCCAGATTTCTATAATTTTATTTTCTTGATTGTCTTGCATAGTAGAAACAAAGTTAAGTTTTATGCTTCAGACTGCTAAATAGCGAACTGTCTGCGGATGGGTTGCCTACAACTCTAATATTGTTGCAAAAACTATTCTGTAAGTTAGCTACTTTCTTACAAATTCTTGTTCAGGAGACTGCTTCATCGTTCCTCCTCGCAGTGACGAATAATAAAAGACGATCCTTATTATCTCTGCACCGTCACTTTCAATTGTTTTCTCAACTGGTCAAAAGTTTCTTTGCCCTGGTATTGCAACAGCATAGAATGCACACCTTTCAACGGAACTGAAACACGGTTGTTTTCCATCTTAGTTTGCACAGTTCCATTAAATTCTTTAAATGAAGCTGTTTGTTTAAAACCTTCAATATTAAAAGTTGCATCCTTATCGTCCCAGTTAAATAATCCTAAGCAAATAACCCCATTGTCTGTTTTTGCCAGGTAAAAATTGGGAGCATCTGTATAACTATTGTAATGATCCCACAAATCCATCGGAATTATTTTAGTAAAAAAAGGCCTGTTGAAACTTGTTTCAACCAGCTTCTTTTTCTCAGGCTTAAGTAAGGTAACGTTATCACTTTCGAATCTTGCATTGCCGTAGATGGATACATAGTTTGCCCACATCTCGGCTTCATCGTTAGTTAAGGTTGGCTTTTTGCCATCTCTTTCATTCGTTTCATCCTTACCACGAACTACTAAATAATCAGGATCAATATTGAAAACTTTCGGGGATAAATAATAACTGGCGGAAGTATGCTGTGCCCTTGTTTTTACCGTTTCATAATTGGGATGAATATCGCCGCCCATCCTGTTTCCATCAGCGAGTCCTATTATTGTTCCGAAGTTGGCACTGCATGTAAGAAAATAAACATCGTTGCCAAAACCTTGTTTCATGGCTTTTATTCCCATTCTAAAACGCTCAACATTTGTTACAGGCAAATGACTTACGCCTTTAAATAAACCATGCCGCAAAAAATCTATTTTAAAATAATCAACTTTCCAGTCTTGCTTTGCATTTTTCATTGCTTTTGTAATGTAAGCTGTAGCGCCGGGATGTGAGTAATCCCAAAGAACCAAAGGATCTTTGGTGATAGGGTCTCTGCCCATTTCAAGCAGGTCTCCTTTGTTTGTATGAATAAAATATTCAGGATGAGCTTTTACGATAGTTGCGCCTTTTGACACACGCATACCATCGAAGTGAAGCCCGGCTTTATAGCCGGCTTTATGTATTTTTTCAACAAGACTCTTAATGCCGCCGGGTATGTTGTCTCTTACATCAAAATAATCGCCACGCTGCTTCCACCATCCGCCATCCATTTGTATAATATTAGTATTGACCTTTATATTTTTAAAGGCTTCCATATTACTGGTTACATCTTCCGGCACAAATTTCTGCACATAAAAATCCCATGTTGACCAACCCGTCCATGATGCTTTTTTTGCAGGTGCTAACTGGTTTTCTTTGGCAATCATATCTGCATACCTGTCCAACAAATCCTGCCATGATGCATCCTGCATATAAACCACTTTATCGAATGGCGTTCTTTTTCCTGCCTGTATTTGTTTATTATCTCCATCGCCTTCAATTATGATTCGCCCATCTGAAGTTGTTATGTTACACAAAAATGTTCGCCACGAAACAAGACCTACCAACAGGTAATCCTGCTCGCTCCTTTTAAACATCAGGTACATATTACTGTTATTGTAACTGGCTTTTTTACCTGTAACATATTGCATCATCTGCCCTTCATGATCTCCCATTTGATCTGCCCCTTTTACATAAGGAGTTCCATCAGCGAGAGGTGTTTGAGGTGTGATGGAGATACTAATGGTTTGTAAGTTTTGATCGGCAGAAGTTTGATTAGAAAGGTTAATGGCAAAAACCTTATCCTTTGCAGCCTCATTCGTTTTTACCTCAGCTTTCAAATCCTGGTTCTGTACAGTTTTAATATTCACTTTAATATCCTGAGCTTGTAAGCAATTAAAGTGAATGCTAAAAATTGCTGTAGCTAAGAAGACGTTCAATCCTGTTAACTGTTGTAATACTTTCTTCATTTTTTAATCTTGATATTTTACTGTAAACCTAATCCGGCTTATTCTTCTTTGTGCTCTTTGTGCTGGATTTTCCTTTGAGGCCTTTGTGGTTAAAAATAAACCACAGTGAAATACAAGAGCTTCGTCGCGGAGGTTCACAGAGATAAAGCCATTCGAGTATTTTGAAAAATCCTTAAATAAAAATCTTACTTAAGCTTTGGATTAATATTCACCTCCGTTTGAGGAACAGGCCATTGATAATCCGACGCTGCCCTGAAACTTTTTGAAGTTACAAACCATCTTTTATATGGATCAACAGTGGTGCCTTTCATTCTTACAGGTTTTACTGTAAAAGGAAAAGGTGTACCATAAAAATCTCCTTTCAATACTTTATCTGCAATTTTCCACCGCAACAGATCCCAATAACGAATGCCTTCAAAAGCAGTTTCTAACCTTCGCTCTTTCCGTACAATTTCTCTTAATAATGCAACGTTCATTTGTGTTATTTTAGGCATGTTAACCGATGCCCTGCCTCTTACCTTGTTAATCGTTGCATCTAACAATTCCTGGTCAACAGGCAATCCTGCTTCAAGCTTTGCTTCAAGATAACTCAACAAAACTTCAGCATAACGGATGACGGGAAGATTGCCGCCATAATTAGATAAGTCGCCGGAATACCCTTCATCCAAAAACTTTCGTAAGCCATATCCTGTTTGTGTGGTTTGCTTTCCGGCGCCAAGCTGATCGGGAGAAGCGCTTGAATCGGGATGCGTGATATATTTTATCTTAAACACCTGCTCGTTAAAAAGTACATTATATCTTAAACGCGGGTCTCTGTTATTAGATATGTCTCTCCAGTTGTAGCGTGGGTCGGTATAAGAGAAAGGCGTTCCATCGGCAAAGTCATAAGCTTCTACAATGCTGCCCAACGGACAGAAGATATGCCAGCCGCCAACCATAGCAGGCCACAAATGTTGGTTCATTGCATTAGCGGCGAGGTTCTCATAAAACTGTACACTAAAAATATTCTCGTTACTGTTTTCTTTTGCTACAGTAAAAAGACCGGCATAGTCGGGATCAATCTGATTGTCTCCATAATCTATAATGGTTTTATAGGTTGCTGCTGCCTCTGCATACTTGCCTTCAGCTAATTGTATCCTGCCTAAAAAAGCCAATGCTGCCTGTTTACTCGCTCTTCCAGACTCAGTAGTTGGTATATCTTTAAATCTTGGCAGGTCGGCTGCGGCCTCTGTAAATTCCTTTATCACAAAATTTACGATGTCTGCTTTAGGCGCCTTATCAAGTGTATTGGCTTCTTCCTTAGTTAATAAACCGGTTACCAAAGGAACTGAGCCCCAAAACTGCGACATATAAAAATATTGGCAAGCCCTTATAAACCGTGCCTCAGCTATCATTCTCTTCTTTTTCACTTCGTCCATAGGTACTTTATCAATGTTGGCAAGAAAGTCGTTACTCCGCGCAATGCGGGAATAGCTTTGCGACCAATACTGTGATAATAAAGTATTGTCTGCTGTTAATGTTCCGTTCGTTAATTTATTAAATACAGAGTTATCCCCTCTCCTGTCGTAGGCATTATCGGTAGAAAATTCCATGAACAACAATCCTGCATACGACCACCAGTCGGTAACATTTGCATTGGGAGCGCCTACCGAAATATTTCCACGGTAAACACCGGTTAATGCTAACAAAGCATTGCTTTCGCTTGTCCAGAAAGTAGTGCTCTCGAACTGATCCAAAGGTGTTTTTTCAAGTTCCTTCCGGCACGAATTAAAAAGCATAAGCGTGAGCAGTAACACAAAAGCCTTCGTATTTATTAATGGAATTTTCATAATGTTGATGTTACTAAGTATTTAGAAATTTATATTAAGTCCTAAAGTGAAATTTTTAAGGATAGGATAATAGGTGCCACGTGCAGTAACGGCGTTAGAATCGTCGTTGGGTGCACTGTCGGTACCTACTTCGGGGTCCCACCCCTTTCTATAGTTACTAATCAAAAATAAATTTTCTCCACTTGCATAAAGCCTTACACTTGTTACGCCTATCCTCTTAACGGCCGATTTAGGAAGTGTATAACCTACCTGAACATTCTTTCCTCTTACATACGAACCATCCAATACCCAGAAAGAGGACATGAGCGTATTAGGTG
>JAABUN010001272.1_pt1 | contig 57654 bp, 51 predicted proteins | sample 5559311 | NCBI WGS metagenome assembly JAABUN01 (sample SAMN10711877, study PRJNA513370) | rock metagenome | isolation source: Antarctica rocks | place: Antarctica: Victoria Land, Siegfried Peak sud
TCGTATAAGCATCAACCTTATTGCTGGCAAGTTGGTCTCCACCAGAGCTTGCTTCCTCTTCTGGTTGACAGGCGCATATTACAAACTAAATTTGAATTAGCCACCAACCATTTTTCAGTACATTACCCAAATTTTAGGTTCAAATAAAATTCATAATCCTCTGTCAGAACTTGATGAAATATAAAAGTCGTATATCGGTAGACCGAGAAAAGGAAGATCCTGCTTTATTTTTTCTTAGCCGTATTTCTAATTATTTGAAGTTGATGTTCTTTGTTTATTTATCACAATATTCCTTCATCTGCAAAACTGTAATATCCCTCTTCGCTTACTATAACGTGGTCAAGCACTTTTATGTCAAAATATCCTGAAGCTTCTTTTATTTTATTAGTCAGTTCCTGGTCTTGCCTGCTTGGCCTGAGGCTGCCGCTTGGATGGTTATGACATAGTACAATACTAACAGCATCATGTTCCAGGGCCTTTTTTAAAATAATTCTCGGATCTGCTACTGTGCCTGTTATACCTCCTTCACTTATTATTTCATAATGATTTATTTTATTTGCCCTGTTTAAAAATACAACAGCAAAAACTTCGTGTTTTTTATACTCAAGCTGGGCCTTCAGATAGTTTGCAATGTCTTTACTTGATTGTATAATGTGTTTTTTATTATCTGCCATGCTTCTTCTTACACCTAATTCAAGAGCTGCAGCAATTGTAATTGCTTTTGCTGGTCCCAAGCCTTTAATTTTTAAATTGACCATTTCTTTTACCGATAATTTTGAGAGACGCTGCAGGTTATTTTCTGCAGCCGCCAGTAGTTCTTTAGCCAGGTCAACAGCACTTTTTTCTACCGATCCATTGTTTATAAGTATTGCAAGCAATTCAGAATTGCTTAGACTTTCTGCGCCTTTCAAGGCAAGTTTTTCTCTCGGTCTGTCGTCAATTGCCCAGTTTTTTATGCTCTGTTTATTCATGAGTAATTTTTATAACGGTTGAAATTAAAACTTCTATCGCTAATATCTATCTTCGCCGCACATTTCTTCAGATGGCTATGAATCCTTCAATAAAAATTTTTTCGGGTACAGGTACCTACAGCGTTTCAAAAAAGATTGCTGATCGGTTTGGAGCTGCTTTAGGCAAAATTAATATCCAAAAGTTCAGTGATGGAGAAATTCAGACGGTTTACATGGAAAGCATTCGCGGTGATTATGTTTTTCTCATCCAGAGTACCAATTCGCCTTCTGATAACCTGATGGAACTGTTGCTGATGATTGATGCAGCACGCCGGGCAAGTGCTTATAAAATAGTGGTGGTAATGCCATATTATGGTTATGCAAGACAAGACCGTAAAGATAAGCCCAGGGTAGCTATCGGCTCTAAACTTATAGCTAATTTACTGGTTGCTGCCGGCGCTGACCGCATTATAACTATGGATCTTCATGCACCCCAGATACAGGGATATTTTGATATTCCCGTTGATCATCTCGATAGCTCTGCTATTTTTATTCCGTATATAGAAAAACTTAAACTTCAAAACCTTACCTTTGCGTCCCCCGACGTTGGAAGTACTAACCGTGTACGCGAAATCGCCAGTTATTTTAGCAGTGAAATGGTCATTTGCGATAAGCACCGTAAAAGGGCAAATGAGATTGCAAGCATGGTGGTGATAGGAGATGTATCACGAAGGGATATAGTTCTTATAGATGATATTTGTGATACAGGTGGTACACTTACCAAGGCAGCCAACCTGCTTATGGAAAAAGGAGCAAGAAGTGTAAGAGCCTTATGTACGCATCCTGTATTAAGTGGAAAAGCTTATGAAAACATTGAAAACAGTGCACTGGAAGAATTAGTGGTTTGTGATACTATTCCATTAAAACGCGAAAGTCCTAAAATAAAGTGCCTCTCTGTATCCGATCTTTTTGCTATTGCTATTCGCAATGCATATGAGAACAGAAGCATTACAAGCTTGTTTATACATTCACAATTAAAAGCTAAAAGAGAAGAAAGACAATAGCAACTATTTAAAACAATCATATAAAAATGAAAACAATTACGATCGAAGGACAACTGAGGACCGAAATGGGCAAAAAAGCCACCCGCCATCTTCGCTCTCAGGAATTGGTGCCTGGTGTAATTTACGGGGGTGCGCAGGAAGTAAATTTTTCTGCTCCTGCAAAGGCTTTTAAGCCTGTCGTTTACACCAGTGAATTTTTACAGACCCAAATAGCTATAGACGGTCAAAATTATGTATGCATCTTAAAAGACCTGCAATTTGATAAAGTGTCAGATGAACTTTTGCACGTAGATTTTTTAGAGTTGGTAGGCGACAAAAAGGTAGTGGCAACACTTCCCTTACACCTTACAGGTACTGCTGCCGGAGTTAAAGCAGGTGGTAAGCTCGTAGTTAAAATGAAATCGCTAAAAGTAAAAGCGTTACCAAAAGATTTAAGAGAATCAATTACAGTTGACATTTCGAATCTTGAATTAAATGGCAACATAAGGGTTGAAGACGTCAAGGTTGAAAGTATGGAGATTTTAAACAGTCCCCGTATTCCTATTGCTTCTGTTGTTATGACACGCCAGTTGAAGCAGGAAGATGCTAAAGAGGAAAAGAAAAAATAATTAACTTTTTTTATTTTATTGCCCGGTCTCAAAAAGACCGGGTTTTTTGTGCTGATAAGAAAAGAAATGTTCAATAATCAACTTTCAATGTTCAATGATTAAAAAAACAGAATTGATTTCAATTTTAGTAAAGAGCAGTTACTGATTCTAAAAGAATAAGTTGGAGGTCTCATTTGAATGTTGAGTATTGATCATTGTTCATTGAATATTTGTTGTTCGTTACCGACATTAGTTTCAGGAGTATTTTTGTTGTATGAGTAAGTTTTTGATCGCTGGTTTAGGCAATATTGGAAATGAATATGCTAATACCAGACATAATATTGGTTTTGATGTAGTACAGGCTTTTGTATTGAAACATGGTGGATTTTTTAAAACTGAAAGGCTTGCAGAAGTCGCGGAAGTAAAATGGAAAGGAAAAATATTAATTTGTATAAAACCCACTACTTATATGAATATTAGTGGCCGGGCTTTTAAATATTACCTTGACAAAGAAAAAGTAGATATTAACAATACCCTTACTATTGTAGATGACCTGGCCTTGCCCCTTACAAAAATCAGGCTGCGGGGCAGCGGGAGCGATGCGGGCCATAATGGACTTAAAGATATACAGGCAATTTTAGGAACAGAAAAATATCCAAAACTTCGTTTTGGCATTGGAAATAATTACCCTAAAGGCATGCAGGTTGATTTTGTATTAGGTAAGTGGAGCAAAGAAGAGTTACCTTTAGTAAAAACAAAAATAGAAAAATGCGTTGAAACAATTGAAAACTTTGCTTTTACCGGGTTGGAGCGCACAATGAATCTTATAAATAATTGGGAAGCTAAGTAATATTTCAGGTGTTATGTACAGCTATAAAAGATAATATTAGTGAATAAAGGCCTTATTCTTGCAGTCTTTTGTATGTTATAGGGTCATTATTGTAGAAACATAAACTTATGAAAATTTTTTGTATTGGCAGAAATTATGTTGAACATGCTAAGGAACTTGGAAATGAGGTACCCGATGAACCTGTAATTTTTATGAAGCCTAAAAGTGCATTGCTGCAACCGCATACTCCTTTTTATTATCCTGAGTTTTCTAATGAATTACATTACGAGGCGGAACTTGTTTTACGTATAAGCAAAAATGGAAAGTACATTAATGAAAGACAGGCGTCAAAATATTATAATGGTATTACGGTTGGCATTGATTTTACTGCAAGAGATATACAGGCAGAACTAAAAAAGAAAGGCCTGCCCTGGGAAAAGGCTAAAGCATGGGATAATTCTGCAGTAATTGGCAAGTGGAAAGAAATAACTTCTGAAATGTTAACAAAGCCAATCAATTTTTCATTAAATAAAAATGGTGAAAATGTGCAAAAGGGTATAACTACTGATATGATTTTTAGCTTCGATCAGATTGTTGCTAATATTTCCAATTACTTTTCTTTAAATATCGGAGACCTTATATATACAGGTACACCTGCAGGAGTTGGTGAATGTGTTGTAAGTGATGTTCTTGAAGGATATTATGAGCAGGAAAGAATGTTTGAGTTAGAAATAAAATAATAGTAAACAACATAATCGGGCGGTTATTTTTTCATTACCTTAAAAATTGAACCTGATCCGACCTCTCATCCGAACCTTTTTAATCTACAATTGTATAATAAATAATATTTCTTGTACCTAAATACGAGTTTGTTTTCAATTTAGTAAATACATATTTAGCGTCTCTGCAAATAACAAAAATTATTTTAGAAAAAATTTCTTCGATTTTAAAAGATAAAATAATAACTGCAACTTTACCAAATGAAAAAACCCATCAACATTCTTTTAATTGAGGACGACATAGATGATGTTGACCTATTAAAAGAGGCCCTTAACGAAAATGAAGTGTCTTATCAGATGGAGGTTATTATGGAAGGTGATAAAGTTTATAATTACCTCGAAGCTGTTGAAACTCTGCCTGGAATTATAGTAATGGATCTTAACCTTCCAAAAATCGGGGGCAAGGAGATCCTGGTGGAAATAAAATCTTCTTTCTCTTTTACTGAAATCCCTATCATTGTTTTAACTACATCATCATCGAAAGAAGATATAGATTATTGCAACAGCATGGGAATTAGTAAATACCTTACCAAACCTGCTACCATCGAAGGTTGGAATACGACTATTAATTCAATAATAAATGTTGCATTCGCAGCAAACAATTAAAAATTTCAGATACATTAACGCATTTTATTTTTTCACTTTCACATTCCCGTCATATAGCATTCTTTTTAAATTGTTATTCTACACTTCAATATCCGATATTTGAAAATATCTTTGATTGTATGATTTTGCTCGTCGATGACAAAAGTGAAAATATTTTCGCCTTAAAAAGTGTTTTAGAACATAATAAGTTTAAGGTAGATACTGCCCTCTCCGGCGAAGAGGCGCTTAAAAAAGTTTTAAGAACAACTTATGCACTCATTATTCTCGACGTTCAGATGCCGGTAATGGATGGCTTTGAAGTAGCAGAAGCGATTTCAGGATATAAAAAAGCCCAAAATACCCCCATCATTTTTGTTTCAGCGGTAAGCACACATAAAAAATTTATAACTAAAGGATATACATCAGGTGCTATTGATTATATAACTAAACCGGTAGATCCTGATATTTTAATACTGAAAGTAAAAACTTTTTACCGTCTGTATGAACAGACAAATGATCTTAAAGAGGCTCAGCAGGCACTGCAGAAAGAAGTTGAGGTAAGAAAAGAGGCCGAAAAGGCTTTAAGTAAAACTGCTGATGAATTACATTCCATTCTTGAATCTATTCCGCAGATTGCTTTTACCGCACAAGCAAATGGCACTATTGAGTATGTAAACGAACATTGGTATGCTTATGCATCTGATAAGAATCAATTTCCTGCAACCTTTGAAAATAATAAAAGCATCGCTAAAAAGTGGGTAGAGACGGTACAATCAGGACAACAGCTTGAAATGGAAGTGCAAATAAAAAAATTGCAGACCGAAGACTACCGTTATCATCTGCTAAGGGCAATACCTGTAATAACAGGTGATAAGATAGTAAAATGGGTGGGAACTTTTACTGATATAAATCATCAGAAAATGATGAATGAAGTATTAGAAAAGAAAGTTGATGAAAGAACCGGCGAGTTACAGGCTATCAATAAAGAATTGGAATCGAGTAATAATGACCTCCAGCAGTTTGCTTCGGTAGCGTCACATGATCTAAAAGAGCCTTTACGTAAGATACAGGTATATAGTAATATTATAAAAGAAAAACGTCTCCTTGAAGATGAAAATAAGCTTAGTTATTATCTCGATAAAGTTATTGTTTCCTCTAACCGCATGAGCAGGCTGATAAATGATCTTCTTAATTACTCACGTTTGTCTCAGGCTAATTTTTTTGAGGTATATGATCTTAATGAAATACTAAAGGAAATACTCTTTGATCTTGAATTATTAATAGCTGAAAAGAATGCAACTATACATACAGAAGAATTACCGCAGGTTGAGGTTGCCCCGGGTTTAATAAGGCAGCTATTTCAAAACCTTCTTACCAATGCACTTAAGTTTTCAAAAAAGGATGTACCACCGGTTATAACAATAAAATCAGAAATTAAAGAGGCAAAAGAAGTTGCAGATTTTGTAGCAGGCGAGGGTAAATACTGTGCTATAAAAATAACTGACAATGGGATCGGGTTTGACGAGAAATATGCCAAAAAAATTTTTTCGCTTTTTCAGCGATTAAATTCAAGAGAAAAATATGAGGGTACGGGTATAGGCCTTGCAATTGCAAAAAAAATTATAGATAAACATAATGGCTTTATAACAGCTACAAGTAAAGAGAATGAAGGCTCAACTTTCATTATTATTTTGCCCTTAAAGCAATTTTCAGTTTCAGAGTAAAAATAATTGAAATCTAAAAAAAGCTCTTTTTAGTTATGAATAGTTTTTTCAGGCAATTATCACTACCTGTCAAGTTAATGCTTATAGCTCTTCTTCCGCTTTTGTTTTTTATTTATCTCGCCCTGCAGGTTTACCAGGAAAAAACAGAAAGAATAAATATACTTGGAGAATTTATTAAACGTGTAGAAAGATCATCTGCCATTAGTACACTTATAGATAACCTGCAGACCGAAATGCGCTATAGTTTTATTTATGTTATAAAAAAAGACTATCAAAACCAGTTGTTACTGCAACGGGCAAAAACAGATGAAGCTTATAATAAACTACAGGATTCTGCCGATGAAATGTTAACAGGTTTTTCTGGCTATACCATGCTTAACCGTCTTTCAGGTATTCGGCAAATGGCTGATGAATACCGCCTCTCACCACAAGAGCTAATGAATTTTTATACAAACTCTATTTTCAAATTAAACAATTTGAATAATGTTTCCGGTGAAAATATTGTTTATTTAAAATCAATAAGCAGAGAACTGACCGGGCAAAAACTGCTTTCGGAACTGGTAACTTATTTAGGCATATTAAGGGCAAGCATTTACTACGATTTGTATAAAAAAGTTCCTCCCTCTCAAATGATTGCTCAGCTTCATAGCATATATGATATATCTAACACTTTTCAAACTGAGTTTTTAATAAAATCATCATCTGCCTCCATTTTTGCGTATAACAAGATCAGGAATAAAGGGAATCTGAAAACAACTATTCAATATCTCGATAATATGTTTTATAAAGGGAATATTGATACTGCTTTAAGTGCAGAGCGGTGGTGGGCGGTTTCAGCAAGTGGTGTAGATGAAATAAAGAAACTTCAGCGAAATTTATTGAAACAGGTAAATAAGTCGGCCAACGAAATTTATATTATTGAAACCAAAGACAGAAAAGATACCTTATTTTTTCTTGTCATTGGCTTGATAACTGCGCTCGTTGTACTTTATTATACAATCAGTGTCATAAATAAATTGATGACTGAACTTAAAGAGGCAGCAGAGAAAATTTCGGAGGGAAAAACCGGTGTAACGTTTACTATCAGATCTAAAGATGTTATAGGAAGTGTTGCAGAATCGATTTTAAAAATAGATGCAAATAACAAAGTGCTCGCAGATGCAGCAGATGCTATAGGCCAGGGAAATTTTAGTGTGGCAGTAACACCCAGAAGCAGTGAAGATATTCTTGCAAATTCTATAAAAAGAATGAAGTTGGCCTTGAGGCGATTCAACGCAGAAAACCAGGATAAGATATGGATACATAAAGGTGTCGAAGCAGTGAATGACAGTATAGCGGGTGAAAAAGAAGTTAATTTGCTTGCCAAAGACTCTCTCGATGCATTGGCAAATTATCTCGGTTGTGATATTGGTCTTTTTTATTCATTACAAAATGATGTTTTAGAATACACTGCAGGCTATGCTGTTCCTGATATAGATTCTGTTCCTAAAAAAATAAGATTAGGCGAAACACTGGTGGGGCAGGCAGCCCTGAAAAAGGAAACAATGCACCTGCAAGATCTGCCTGATGATTATATAACAATAAAATCAGCGACAGTCAGTGCAAAGCCAAAACATGTTTTAATAATTCCTTTAGTACATAAAAAAGTGTTGGAAGGTGTTATAGAAATCGGTTCTTTATCTGTATTTAGCGACACAGCACTTTCATTGGTCGAACAGGTAAAATCAAATATCACAGTGGCTTTGGAAACTGCGAAAAACCGTAGCCGCTTGCAGGAGCTTTTAGAGTACACAAAATCACAGGCAGAAGAATTACAGGTACAGCATAACGAACTTGAAAACATGAATACTGAGTTGGAGGCACAGGCGCAAAAGCTGCAGGCATCTGAAGAAGAACTCCGGGTCCAGCAGGAAGAGTTGATGCGAACTAACCAGGAATTGGAAGAGCGCACAAAAATAGTCGAAGAAAGAAACCAGTTAATTTTAGATCGAAATATAGAGATACAACAAAAGGCACGGCAACTTGAGATGAGTACAAAATATAAGTCAGAGTTTCTTGCTAATATGTCTCATGAGTTAAGAACACCGCTTAACTCTATTTTGCTTTTATCAAGATTACTATCAGAAAATACGAATCAAAATCTTTCGGGAGAGCAGATAGAATATGCGCAGGTTATTCAAAACTCAGGGAATGGATTGTTGTTATTAATAGATGAGATACTTGATTTGTCTAAAATTGAAGCAGGCAAGATGGAGCTTGAATTTGGTGATGTTAGTATTAACAGTATTGTTTACGATCTCACCTCCTTATTTTCACACTTAGCAAAAGAAAAAAGGCTTGATTTTAGTATAAAACTTGATACAAATGTTCCCGCTGCTATTGTGACCGATAAAATGAGACTTGAGCAGGTTCTCAAAAATCTGATTTCAAATGCCCTTAAATTTACTCCTGATGGCTCAGTAACCTTACATGTTTCGATTCCTTCTCATGATAGTTCATTAATAGCTTTTTCTGTAAAAGATACAGGCATTGGCATTGCTAAAGAAAAGCAACAATTAATATTTGAAGCATTTCAGCAAGAGGATGGATCAACACGAAGAAAGTTTGGCGGCACAGGACTGGGACTGTCGATAAGCCGGGAACTTGCCAGGCTTTTAGGGGGCGATATAGCGGTAAAAAGCGAGCAGGGAAAAGGAAGTGAATTTATAGTTTATGTTCCTAAATCAAGACCTCCTGAAATAACCAAAAGAGAAAATACTGTTTCCGATATTATTCCAGAAGCAGATCAGGAAGAAGAACTAAAAGAAGAACAAAATAAAAAACCTCTTTCAACTCAATTCACTCCCTCTTCAATCTCCCGCTCTGTGCCTGACGACAGAGATGACATTTCGGATAATGACAAGAGAATTTTAATTGTTGAAGATGATATAATCTTTGCAAAAGTTTTGCTTGATTATGCGCGTAAAAAAGGCTACAAAGGAGTAGTTGCTGTAAGGGGCGATGAAGGTATAGCCTTGGCGCAAAAGTATAAACCTGAGGGTATTTTACTTGATATTCAGCTTCCGGTAAAAGACGGATGGGAGGTGATGGAAGAATTAAAAAGCAACCCTTTTACACGTCATATTCCCGTACACATAATGTCTTCTCATTCTGCAAGAAAAGAAAGCCTGCAAAAGGGAGCTATCGATTTTATAAATAAGCCAGTAGCTTTAGACCAGCTACAGGACGTTTTTAAAAAAATAGAACATGTAATTACGCGACGGGGGAAAAAAGTGCTTATAGTGGAGGAAAATCCAATGCATGCAAAAGCTCTTGCTTACTTTTTGGAAACTTTTAATATAAAACCTGAAATTTCAAATAATATAGACAATGGAGTTGCTGCTTTGAAACGTAATGATGTCGAGTGTGTGATTCTTGACATGGCTATTCCTGATTCAAATGCTTATCAAACCCTTGAGACTATAAAAAAAGATACTGAACTCGAAAATCTTCCGATTATTATTTTTACCGGTAAAAATCTTTCAAAGGGCGAAGAGCAAAAAATAAAGCAATACGCAGACTCTATTGTTATTAAAACTGCCTTTTCCTACAAAAGAATATTAGATGAAGTTTCACTGTTTCTCCATTTGGTTGATGAGAATAAACAACATGAAAGACAAACGGGAAAGTATAAGATGCCAGGAGTCCTTACAGAAGTACTAAGTGATAAAACAATCCTGATTGCCGATGATGATGTTAGAAATATATTCTCTTTAACAAAAGTCTTAGAGCAAAACAATATGAAAGTATTGTCGGCAATGGATGGCAGAGAAGCATTACAAAGGTTACATGAAAATGCCGGGGTAGATATCGTGCTGATGGATGTAATGATGCCAATAATGGATGGGTATGAAACAACAAGAAAAATACGGCAAAACTATAAGTATAAAAATTTACCCGTGATTGCGGTCACTGCAAAAGCAATGACCGGAGACAGGGAAAAATGCATAGAGGCCGGCGCTTCCGATTATATTTCAAAACCTGTGGATATAGATCAATTGTTATCGCTGCTCCGGGTTTGGCTTTACGAATGAGGCAGGATACAGGTTACAAGTTGCAAGTTCCCGGTTCCAGATTGCAGGTTGCAAGTTACAGGTTGCAGGTCTGCAGCGAGTAACCTCTGTAACCAGTAACCAGCAACTTTGTAACCAGCAACTAGTAATCAGCAACTTGTAATCAGCAACCTGTAACAAGTAACTTATTCCTATGAATGACCTACAAAAAAATATTTTAATTATAGACGATGATAGCAAAAATATTTTTGCTTTAAAAGCCACCCTTGCTTCGCGAGGCTACGCTTGTTACACAGCTTTAAGTGCTGAAGAAGGAATGGATATGCTATTGAATAATGCAGGTATAAAGATTGTACTAATGGACATGATGATGCCTGAAGTGGACGGTTATGAGGCTCTTAAGATTATCAGGAATAATAATAAATTATCCTTCTTAACTGTAATTGCAGTAACTGCACAAGCGATGGTAGGCGACAGAGAGAAATGCCTGCAGGCAGGTGCAAATGATTATATATCAAAACCTGTTGATGTAGATCTTCTTCTTAGCATACTAAACAAGTATTAAAATCTTTGTATTTAATATGAACATAAGTGATAACGAGGTAGAGATTTTATTGAATGATTTGCTGGAAGTGTATAGATACGATTTTACAGATTATTCCCGGGCATCTATAAAAAGACGAATTAGCCGTTTAATGGATTTAGATAAGTTTCCAGGTTTTACTGAATTTAGAAATAAGGTTAAAACCAATTCACATTACTTCAAAAGGTTTGTTGAAGAAATTACGGTGAATGTGACAGAAATGTTTCGTGACCCATCTTTTTATAAAGCCCTTCGAACAGACATTTTACCTGTACTTGCCACATATCCTCTTATTAGAATTTGGCATGCAGGCTGCTCCACCGGTGAGGAAGTTTATTCCATGGCTATTTTGCTCCAGGAAGCTAACTTATTGCACAAATCTTTGCTGTATGCAACTGATATAAATGCTAATGTACTTCATAAGGGAATGGCTGGCATATTTCCGTTGATCCAAATGAAACAATATTCAGAAAATTATATTCTTTCAGGAGGGGTAGGAGATTTCTCAGCTTATTATTTGGCCAGGTACAATCGTGCAAAGTTTAATGAACAGCTAAGAGCTAAAGTGATCTTTGCAACTCATAACCTCGTTACAGACCACTCTTTTAATGAATTTCAGTTAATTTTATGCAGAAATGTTTTGATTTATTTTGACACTGCTTTACAGAAAAAAGTATTCACCCTTTTTGATCTAAGTTTGGAGCAGTTAGGCTTTTTAGCTCTTGGCAGTAAAGAAACAATTCGGTTTTCTCAACTTGCCCCAAAATACAAACAGATGGAAAAAGAAAAAATATGGAGAAAAATAGCATGACAAATAAGTGCAGTCTGCTAGTTATAGGTGGGTCCGCGGGTAGCCTTAATGTTATACTAAAACTGCTTCCGGAACTCCGTTTGGATTTGCCATTTCCGGTGATTGTTGTGCTTCATAGAAAAAATAGTTCAGATTCAGTTCTTACAAATCTTTTTGCTTCTAAAACAAGCCTTGTTGTAAAGGAAGCCGAAGAGAAGGACATTATCTCTCCTGGCTTTATATATGTTGCTCCTGCAGATTATCATCTGCTGATTGAAAAAGATCATACGCTTTCGCTTGATTTCTCTGAAAAGATAAATTTTAGCCGTCCGAGCATAGACGTTACTTTCGAAACTTCGGCGGAGGCATATCAATCAGAACTGGCGTGCCTGTTATTATCAGGTGCAAGCGGTGATGGTACAGAAGGTTTAAAAACAGTGAAGGCATTTGGGGGAACAGTATTGGTTCAAAACCCGCTCACTTCCCAGGTTGCGTATATGCCTCAACAAGCCATTGCCAGGGTAGACGTAGATCGTATAATTGATGCAGATGATATGGCTCATTGCATAAACTCTCTTTAAAATATAGCAAGAGAGTTTTTAAAAGCTTAAGAACTGTTTAAAAAAAAATTAATACCAGCATTGTTTTTCATGCCTCATTGTTTGTCAAGTAGGCAAGTATTTCGCCTTCACTCTTTTGATTTAGAAAGGTAGGTGACGGTAGTATCAGTGTGTAACCACGAAGCTCTGTGGCTGGTGGTAATTTGCTCTCTCTTTCATTGCCTCTATGTATCCGCACTTGTGTTTCTTTACACACCATCTTCCTATTTTAGCTGGTTTGACAGGTTTGTCTGTCAAACCTCCCAAATGACCATCCTTCTTTAAAAAGGAGAATCCTATCATCTGAGTCAATAGCTTTGAAGGACAAAACACCCATTACAATTACATACATTCACATATAATTTTGCATCTTTTGCCTCTATTACAAAATAGTATTAAAAGTTTTAATTAAACAGCTATTAAGTTAATTAAGTAGAAAGGCAACCACTTTCTTCCTGAACAAATACTTAATAGTACAACTCCTATCTAGGTCATTCAATAACTCCTTCTTTCCTTATACATACTCTTGTTGTAATTCTTCTCTTTCAACGAAGGCATAGCAGATCATGTGACAAATATGCATGTGACAATCTTCAACGCGGCCATAGTGTGTTGAATTTATAACAATAACTTTATCGGCTAATTCTGCCAGGCTGCTTTTTTTCGCTCCTGTTAATGCAATGATATAAATATTCTGCTTTTTACAGTATTCAATAGCTTTTACCAAATTTGGTGAATTACCGCTCACACTCATAACAAATACTATATCGCCGGGACGGGCATAATTTTCCAATTGCCTGAGATAAATTTCTGCATAAGCATAATCATTTCCGATTGCAGTGATCCAGCTAAGATTTTCATTTAAAGAAAGACACCTGAAACGGCGGTAAGTTTTGTCTGAGGAACTTTTGCCAAGATCGGTAACAAAGTGTGATGCATTAGATGCGCTTCCGCCGTTACCAAATACAAAAATCTGTCTGTCTTCTTTCAGTGCCTTCCTGAAATCATTAATTATGCTTTCTACCGAATCAACCGGTATAGCCTCTAAAGCTAATCTTTGTTCCTGAATGTAATTTTCCAAATAATCTTTCATAAGTTAGTTTTGATTTAATTCGAACCTTTTAATTTTTCTATGCTTTGCCAATATTTTTTTGCAAGTTCGGCTGCACCTGCCGGCACTGCGTTTTCTCCTAATGCAGCAATATGAACAGGCGGTATTGGTAAAAATGCTTTCATTATATAATATGGTAATCTTTGGGCAACAGGTATGCGAAGGTGTTCTTTTAATAAAGACAAGCCCCCACCAATAACAATAATATCGGGGTGAAAAAGATGCACTACATGAGAAAGAGCAAAGGACAAATCATCTGCAATTTCTTCTATTATTCTTTTTGCAGCATCATCATTCTCTTCTAAAGCGGGTTGTAATAAAGTTGCCTCCGGCTCTGAATTATTTGCCGCCATCTCAGCAAATTTGCTATCCGGGTTTTTCTGAATATGGGTTCTGATCTTTTTATTTACAGCCCAGCCCGAACATAGAGATTCTAAAGTATCTCCTTTTTTATTCATTCTGAGATGCCCAACTTCTGCCTCACCGGGTGTTCGCCCATGATATATGGCTCCCTGTAAGATCATCCCCCCTCCTATTCCACTGCCAATTGTAATATAAAAAACTCTTTCATACCCTTTGCCACAACCAAGAACTGCCTCTGCCAATGCAGCAACATTTGCATCATTTTCGATGGCTACCGGCTTTTGTGTTAATTCTTTCAACCATTCTGACAAATTAAAGTCTTCCCAACCACTCACCTGGTGAGATACCCGAATAGCCCCTGTTTTCCAATCTACCGGTCCGCCAAATCCTACTCCGATTGCCGCAATATCATTATAATTGTCCAATTTTTTTAATCCCTCAGTTATTTGAGTTTGAATGTTTGCAGCCCCTGCCGCAGAGTCAATTGTATAACGAAGATGTTGCTCTATACAACCTGATAAATCAGCTACAGATAATTGAAGTTTGGTTCCACCAATTTCAATTCCTAAAAACCTAGTATTTAAAGGCATATAACTTATAGAACCACAATTTGTTGGATTGAAAAAGATTTTGAAGAGATGTTTATAATAAAGATCGAGATGCTATAGAATAAGATATATGATGTAAATAACCTCCTTGCTGTTATTTTAATTGATAAGCTACTATACTGTTTTTCCAGAATGTAGGCACATAAACAATTCTGTTTTTAGCATCATAACCAATATCGGCCGAATTTATATTTTGATCTCTTGTATCAAGCAAGTGCTCTTTGCTGCCATCTGCCTGTACATACCAGATAGAACCTGACCAGCAGGAGACAATGAAGTCCTTCCCTGTTACATTTTCAATACCATCAGTTCCGCCATCCATTCCATCCGTTATTTTTGTAAGACTTTTATCTTTCTCTGCTTTATACATACCTCCATTATCCAATACATACAAATCATCTCCCACACAAAGGACTCCATTAGGCCCCTGAAGGTTTTCTAACCATGCAGTTGCTGCACCATTAACTATCCGGTGAATCTTTTTTGTTTGGGAATCAGATACATAAACAATACCTTTTTTATCAATTGCGATATCATTTAAACCCTGTGCACCATCCACAGGTATTGTTTGCACAACAGCACCTTTATTGATATCTATTACCACCACACGGTCTATATCTGCTACATATAATTTATTGTTTATAATTCCCATTCCTTTTGGAGCATTCAAACCAGTTACCCATTCTGCGGCTATGATTTTTCCATCCGTCCCGACTTTCCCCACTGAACCTTTTCCATCTTTCCCCCAGGGCTCCTTGCCCTCAATATTTGAAACATATAAAACATTGTTGCTTTTATCAAAAAAAACAGATTCCGGCACTTTTAGTACAGAGTCTGTTTCCCATTTTTTCACAAGTTGATGTTTCTGTGCAAACAGACCGGCAGACAATAAGAAGGAAATCAAGGTTATTAAAAATTTGCTCATGGTTATACTTTTGAATAAAGATATAAAACTTTACTTAATTGTTTTGGAAGAGAATAAGAGTAAATAGGTTCTTTCAAATAGAGTGGGAATATAACTCCTATAAACATGAGTTTTATAATTGAGTAACAAAATTCAATACACAGGTAAGTTATTTCAATACAGTTAAATGGTAGAATCGTAAGGCCTGGTTTAGCTAAACTAATACAGACATGAATCAATTTGATTAGTTAAAGTCCACACTTTACAAAAATTCTAATTGCTTTTCATTAATTTTCTGGGGAATCAATCTTAACACCATGTTTCTTAACCCGGCTAACAAAGGGTTGCGCTCTTGTGCTATTTTACCAATCTGGTACGACCTTTTTACTATGAAATGGGTTCTTTTTAGCCTTTTCTTCTCAAAGGATTTGAATGCTGACTGCATGTCAGCAGATCTCTGTATTTCCCGGGAAAGAATAACTGCATCTTCTAAAGCCTGGCATGCTCCCTGGCCCATATTAGGAGTTGTGGCATGTGCTGCATCACCTATTAGTACAGCGTTTCCAAAGGCATATTGATCAATTGGTTCCAAATCATTTATGTCGCCCCATATTAAAGCTTCCTCTGCTGTGTCAGATAATATTTGAGGAATAGGAGAATGAAAATCTTCAAAATGATCCAGCAGATTTTTTATTTTAAAAGATTTGAAAGCTTCACTATTAGCTTCAGCATTTATACATGCAAACCAGTAAACAGTATTGTTTGCCATAGGTACAATACCAAACCTGCCTTTAGTTCCCCAGGTTTCAGACGTTTCATCAATCTGCAATGAACTATTATTAACTACGCCTCTCCAGCATGTATACCCGGAATATCTTAACCTGGTGCCCGGGAGCAGTTTCTGCCTGATAGGAGAATTGATGCCTTCGGCAACAATAAGACAGTTAGTTTCAAGTTCTGATCCGTCATCAAATAAAACAGAATACCCTTCTTTTTCTTGTTGTATATCTTTTGAACGTTTTCCTGTAACAATACACGCAGTATCAAGTTTTGAAAGCAGCACCTTATGTAAGACTGACCGGTGTATGGTGAAATTATTTACCCCGTATTTTTTACTTAGCCGTTCGGTATTTGTTCTTGTCAGCAGCTTTCCTTTATCGTCATAAATGGTGAATGCAGAAAGTTGCCTTCCGGCTTCAGTTACCTCTTGCGCTATGCCTAATTTTTCGAAGGCTTTTATTGCATTTGCACCTAAAGCCAAACCGGCACCTGCAGCTTTTATTTCACTGGCGGCTTCAAAAACTTTTACACTGATGCCCATATTTTGCAAGGCAAAAGCTGTAGTTAGTCCAGCTATTCCGCCACCTACAATTGAGATTGGTGTCTGCATGATTGGTCTTTTAGATAAATCAGGCTAAAAATATAACAATTAATCAAAAGGCTGAGTTAGTTGTATTTCTCTAAAAAAGGAAATAGTATATTCAAGCATAAACGAATGATGAAAGACCAAAGGGCAAACAAAAAAGGGGATGCGTTTGCATTCCCCTTTTAAAATTTGTGTTTCAAACTTTTTTTCCTGATAGTCGCTATAACTATTAGTTTAAAATCAATACTTCAAACTAACCTTCAATATGATTGAATGGAATACTATACAAGGTTAATATTAACCATTATGACGCATTAACAATAGCTTCCGCAGATACTATCGAAACAGAAGTTTTATCGTTTCTTCCTTTTTTAAATTCAACGACTCCGTCTGTTAAGGCATATAAAGTAAAATCTTTTCCAACGCCAATATTTTTTCCAGGATGGTATTGAGTGCCACGCTGACGAAGAATAATATTTCCTGCAATTGCTGATTGACCACCAAATATTTTTACACCTAAACGTTTACTTTGTGAATCACGGCCGTTTTTTACGGAACCTTCACCTTTTTTGTGAGCCATACAATATAATTTAGAGATTTTTTTATTTTTTGACTTAGAATATTTAAAGCAGAGATAAATAAATAAACCTGCAATCACTAAATCTCAAAATTTATGCAATACTTTGAATTTTAATTTGAGTGTACTGTGTTCTATGACCTTTCTTTTTACGAAAACCTTTTCTTCTTTTCATTTTAAAGGCAATTACTTTGTCACCTTTTATAAGATCACTAACGATCTCGGCGGTAACCTTTGCTGATACACCTTCGCCTGCGGAAAGACTTCCGTTGTCGTCAGTCAGCAGTACATCACTGAACTCAACTTGTTCTCCGGCTTTACCTGGCAGGTGAGGTACATACAAACTTTGCCCGGCCTGTACTCTGAATTGTTGTCCTGCGATTTTTACTACTGCAAACATAACTTTTCTAAAATTAGGAGCGCAAAGGTAACGATTTAGACTTATAAAAATCGAACAAAAATAAAAATATCTAAAAAATACTGTAAAGTAAAAGTTTCATTAACATTTACGGCATTTTGACATAAGAAAACAGGAAATAAACCCGTGTGTTTATACTTTTGCTTTCACTTTTTCACAAGTTTGCTATTATGAGTGTAAAGTCGTTGCTGGCAAAACCATTTGCATCACTGGTAAATAATCAAATAAAAAAAGGAGCACAAACAGCGGTTGCTGACCAGGAAGCTGTTTTTAAAACTTTAATAAAAAAAGCACGCAGTACAGCATTTGGCAAAGAACATTCTTTTGATAAAATTAACTCATACGACGATTTCAAAAGGTTAGTGCCAGTTAGAGATTATGAACAGCTAAAACCTTATATCGAAAAAATAAAGGAAGGTAAGTCTGACATACTCTGGAAAGGAAAACCAATTTATTTTGCCAAGACCAGCGGTACCACCAGCGGCGTTAAGTACATTCCGATAACTAAAGATTCAATTTCTAATCATATAAACACTGCCAGAAATGCCCTTTTATGCTATATGGCTATAAGCGGCAATCATGATTTTGTAAATGGAAAGCTCATTTTTTTAAGCGGTTCTCCTGTTTTAGAAAAAATAAATGGAATAGCAATCGGAAGATTGAGCGGTATTGTAAATCATCATGTACCGGCTTATTTGCGAACAAATCAACTGCCCCGATACGAAACAAATTGTATTGAAGACTGGGAAACCAAGCTTGATAAAATTGTTGGCGAAACGATTAACCAAAATATGACGCTTATCAGTGGCATTCCACCCTGGATGCAGATGTATTTTGACAGGCTTACTGAAAGAACGGGCAAAAAGATAAAAGATATTTTTCCAAACTTTTCAGTGATGGTGCAGGGAGGTGTAAACTTTGAACCTTACCGGGCAAAGCTGTTTGACAGCATAGGAAAGCAAATAGATACAATTGAACTTTTTCCTGCATCTGAAGGTTTTTTTGCTTTCCAGGATAATTATAAAGAACCAGGTTTGTTATTAAATACAAACTCGGGGATATTTTTCGAATTTATTCCGGCAGCAGAAATTTTTGATGAGAACCCAACCCGGCTGTTGCTTAGGGATGTAAAGGTTGGAGAAAATTATGCATTAATAATCACCAACAATGCAGGGCTATGGGCCTACAATATCGGCGACACTATAAAATTCATCAGTACAAATCCTTATAAAATTATTGTAAGCGGAAGAACCAAACATTTTATTTCTGCATTTGGTGAGCATGTGATAGCGGAGGAAGTTGAATATGCATTACTAAAAGCTGCAAACGAAGAAGGCGTTAAAATTGTTGAGTTCACTGTAGCTCCATTAATAAGTCAAACCAAAGGAAAGAGTTATCATGAATGGTTTATAGAGTTTGAGAATATACCAGATGACATGTCAGCTTTTGCCAAAAAAGTAGATGACAATCTTCGAAGTAAAAATGTTTATTATGATGACCTTATTGCAGGAAATATTTTGGAATGTTTAAAAGTTTTACCCGTCAGAAAAAATGGGTTTATTGATTATATGAAAAGTATTGGTAAACTGGGCGGACAGAATAAAGTGCCCAGATTAAGTAATGACAGAAAATTGGCAGATGAATTATTGGATTTTATTGCTTGATGCTTAATTTTTTAATAGTTAATTGTTAATTAATACTGAAGTTGCAATCCCCCCTAACTATTGGAATAAAAAGCTGGAGCGTATTTCAGATAACTTACCAACTGCGGTTGGTATAGCTAACAATCTAAACAAAGAAATACAGCGTTAAATTCGCCTTGCTGAAGATATTATTTCTTACGCTCTGGCTAACAAAATTCCTGATCCTGTACAATTCGCTAAAAGTACGTTTACACCTTATTTTGATCTCAGTACTTTACAAAAGGCCGCCAAAGAAAATAAAGCCGCAAGACCCAAGGTAAACAGCGATTTCTTTTTTCAATTTAACGAATACATAAAATCAAAAGAACAAAGCGTAGCAGCCTCAACATTACAGGTATTTAAAAATCTTAAAGTCATTTTACAATCATTCGAATCTCACCGTGAAAAAGCTATAAGCTTTAATGAAATTGACTATAACTTTTACGAAGAATTTTTAAACTACTTATCCTTTGAACACATTCATCAGAACAAAAAGGAAGTACTCGAAGGATTTAAAACAAACACTGTTGTAAAAAATATTAAGCAATTAATTATTTTCTTAAAAAAACAGGAAACAAAAAAAGATAGTACCGGAGTTAGATACCACCGGATTTAAAATACGAGAAGAGGAATCAGATGCTATTTATTTAACTTCCGAAGAAATAAATCAAATTTTGTTCATTGATTTATCCGAATTACCACATTTACAAAAGTATCGTGACCTTTTAGTATTTGGATGTTTAACCGGACTTAGATTTTCAGATTTTTCCGTTATCGTTCCGAAGATGTAATATATGGAATGTTGTATAAAAAACAAGGCAAAACAAAACATGGGTGGTAATTCCATTAAGGGATGAAGCCAATTATATTTTTATAAATAATTTCAAAAAAAATATTCCTGCAATTAGTAATCCTGATTTTCATTATTACATAAAAAAAGTCGGCAGAGTTTCTGGTATTGTCACCATGTAAAACATTCATATTTAAAAGGCATTAAAGATAATATTGAGACTAAGCCTAAGTATAAATGGATTACCTCTCATACCTGCAGAAGGTCGTTTTGTACAAATAAATTTCTAGCGGGGACCCCAGTAGAGCTAATTATGAAAATTTCCGGACATAAAAGTTTAAAAGATTTTTACAAATACATTAAAATAGCACCAGAACAGGCTGGTCAACGAATTAAAGAAATATGGAGAAGTCGCGGTGAAATTCGAACAGAAAACATAGAAAAGAATTTATTAGGGCAATATGATTAAGAAAAACTGGGATAACTGCTCTGGATATACTGGCGGAGCAGTATTAATCTAAAGAAACACAATGTCCAAATTTTCGGGATGGTTTTTTGGGCGGCGCCACAGCTCATAAATGGACCTTCGGTTGCGGCTCACTATTTTAACTTTGTGTAACTTTATTCTGCATTTCTTAAATCATTCTTACACCTACCGATTTTTCGTATGACAAATAAAATAAATAAACTTTTTTGCGTGCAGCTCTTGCATCAATAGCAAATATTTGTAATGGGCAAGGTTCCAATCAGCCATATGGCAAATAAGTCTTTTTCAGTATTTGCTGATAGCGTCATGCAGCAGAATAAGTACCCAGGTAAGGCAGTATCTGCGACTGAACACAATTTAAACTATAAAAGTCCCCCAAACTAATTTCTTAGTTTTGCCCATCACATTACAGTAGCACAGGCTTTATTCAAGTGGTGCATTGGTTACAGCTTTAAGTTAGGGCATCGTACCTTCTATTATCAATCTTTGCCCTTCTAGCCCTTCATTAGGCTTTCTTTATACAACTAATTCAGTGAACTCCGATATTCATTGGGTGACTGCCCAACCCTTTGTTTGAACAAACGAGCAAAATGCTGGGGATAATTAAAGCCAAGTTCATATGCTATTTCACTTACTGATTTGCTCTGGTCAATATTCTTTCTTTGGCCACATCAATCACTTTCATTTGTATGTATTCCTGTGCTGATTTGCCTGTTTCTTTTTTTATCAGGTCGCCGAAATATCCAGCTGACAAATTCAATTCACCTGCACAATAAGCTACAGAGGGCAAGCCAATAGTTTGCGCTTTGTCCGTTTGAAAATATTCGCTCAACAAATGCTCAAACCTTTCTAAAATTCCTTTATGAACATTATCACGGTGGCAAAAGAAAGAAATATGCCTGAAGAAAATTTGTCTGATTTTAAAAACACTATTGAAACAAGTTTACTTAGTCGAACTGATAAAGAAAATTTTATCTGGTCGTCAAAGCAAGCATATATAGCGTTAGGTACAGGGCTTATTGCTGCTGCAAATTTGCAGGTTGATGCTACGCCTAAGGAAGGGTTTGATGCAGAAAAATTTGATACTTTTTTGGGCTTAAAAGAGAAAGGTTTGAAAAGCGTTGTATTGCTATCACCGGGTTATAGAGATGAAGAAAATGATTTTTTGGCGAAACTAAAAAAAGTGAGATTACCCAAAGATGAATTTGTAACAGAGATAAATTAAAAAGGCATAACCATCTAAATAAAAAAAATTGAAGTGATAGCTCTAATTATGATGGTTACGAGTTACCAAAACAATGCACTAAAGCAAACAAATTTAAAAATCAAAAAAAATATGACAGTAGAAAAAAAGGAAGTAGTAATCAAATTCAATAAAGAGTTTTTTGAATCTGGAAATACAGAAATTACAGAGGAACTATTGGCAGATACATTTGTAAACCATACAGGACCCCCCAATGCACCCAAAGATGCGAGTGTAATGATTCAATTCATTACGGCTTTCCACAAAGGCTTTTCAGATATTTCAGTTCAAATTCACGAAGTAATTGGTGAAGGCAATAAAGTTTCCTTGAGAAAAACAATAAACGCAACTCATACAGGTGAATTTATGGAACATAAGCCTGCAGGAAAAAAAGTAGAATTGAGTGTAATTGAAATAGACATTTTAAAAGATGGAAAAATAACAGACCATTGGAGCAGAAACAATTTTATGCAGGTAGTCCCAGATTTATAGATTTTTTAAAATTGAAGGTATTAGAGCAAAATTGTCAAAAACTGCTATCTGTCAAAGGTCAGCATTGTTTGTTTGTAGGGTTCTCGACGGTGCCTTTACCGCTAACGTTTTGGAGCTTGGCGAAGGCTGGGCTTTGGTACAGGTCAGCTGAAATTAGTACAAAAGTTAATAGAAGCACAAATGCTAATTAACCACTTCTGCCCGGCTTTTGCCAAACCCTTGTCAGCGGTAGTGTTTATTTCTGTTCCGCTAATTCTTTTTATTTTTTACCAATTATTCTTCAACAATTAAAATTTGAAGCGAAGGAGAAAAAGAGGTTTTTTACAAAACTGCCCTTATCCCGCACTTGTTTTTTTACTGCCTGTGAAATAAGGTCTTCAGCAATTCGTTTCAGCCGCATTAGTTCCTCTTTTAAAAGCTGGGCATCTCTGTAAGCAACAGGCAGTTTTTTAGTAATGCATTGCAATTTATTATTCCAGCAATCAGGTGGAATATTTATTCCTGTATTTAATAATGTTCGGTTTGTAGCACTATAACAGTACTGTAAGAAAATAGGAGCAGTGCCATCCCGGCGAATTTTTTTGCACTACAGATTGGTTTGATAGGTAACAGCATAATTTGTTCGATTTTTCAGTCGATTAAAAATGTGTAACCTGAAATAAAGGTAGGAAGAAAGAAATTTTACTTTTGTTATTACTAACTGAAAATTAACCAATTAAAAGTAAAATTGCGTAAAATAAAAAAAGGATTACATTGTTGTAATCCTTAGTAAGCGGACCGGACGGGATAAGTCAAATCCATATAGCTTATTGATTACCAACTACTTTAAATTTTAGTCGATTTTTTAGTCGATTAAGGCAATAAATTTTCAAAAATCTTCCCTGTCTTTATTCAGGTTACTTTAACTTCATGAAGGTATATCCTATCTGACTTATTCTTACTTATTTTAACTCTTTTATTTTTTACGGTCAAGCTAATAAAAATGAATAAAAATTTAAATCCCAAATATTCACTTTTATTTTTCTAAAAGCTTTACATGAATTATTTCACACATCTTTCTTTGTTTCTAGGCAAAGAAAGTGACAGAAAGCTAAGTATTGAGGTAGTAATTCATTCAGGTCCATAAACTGTTAAGGTGACAGAAAGTTTCCAACCTTTTTACATCACCTATTTCTACCAAGAGGCTCGCTACTGTACATCACCAGGATACTCAACTTTCTGTTCAACAACACCATCAAGTGCTTTTAATGTAGTTGCTACATGGTTGGAACAACGGGCACAAGTCATGCCAGTGATTTTTAATTTAACTGTTTTAGCTTCACCCTTAGCTGCAGAATTTACAGGTGTTTGAGCATTTACTTAAGAAACGCCGAAACTACACACCTGTACTGCCGTAAATAAAAAAGTACTTGCGATAATAGAAAGTGTTTTCATCTATTATTTATTTAAAAGTTGATAACTAGCTATTGAATAGCCGGTATGGGCAATAGCATTTTTAAGCTGCTCAACTGTGGCTTTTGATTTATCATATTTTACGATGCTTGTTCCTTTATCATAAAAAGTTTGTGCATCTATTACTCCCTTTACCTTATATAGCTCGTTGTTCACTTCTGCTTCACATCCTTTGCAACTCATGCCCTTTACAGTAAAAGATGCAGTTTGAATATTATTACTATCTGCAACTACAATATTTTGCTTTTCTGCCTTAGGATAAAAAACGTTTGCGTAGTAAGGAAAAGCCATTAAAGCAATGGCTGCAATAGTAATGAAAACTAAAAATGTTTTGGAAGTAAGAAAATCTTTCTTTTCTATCTTGCAAGTGCCATCAGGACCACACTGGGAGCTTTCCTTTGTGCTTAATGACTAATACCATGCAAAGCCTAATGTAACTATTGCTAAACCAATTAGAAAAGGTCGTGCAGGTTCTAACCAGGAAAGTGTTGAGGCTGCGCAGCTTTTCACTACACCGCCGCTTGCTTCTGTAGGATTAACAGAGCAGGGAGCAAAGAAGCTGGGAGTAAACTACAAGGTAAATTATGAGGAGATGACAAGTTGGTTTTTGTATAAACGACTTAATGAACCTATTGCTGGTTTTAAAGTTTTAGTGAATAAAGATACAGACCAGATTATTGGTGCGCACCTTTTTGGACATCATGTGGAAGACATCATTAACATTTTTGCAGTAGCGATGAATGGGAACATAACAGGCGGCCAATTGTAAAAAACAATTTTCTCTTATCCTACAAATGCTTCTGATATTGTTTACATGTTGTAGTAAGGCTTAAGGTTGATTAAACAATTTTTTTAGCCGTTGCGGAGGTAGAACTTATCAATTCTATAAAATGCATCATGTGTCAGGTTTCTCAATTTATAGCGACTAAAACACTATGGAAGAAAAAATCTATGATATTATAGTAATTGGCTGTGGTTCAGGAGGGCTGAGTGTAGGTCTGTTTATGGGCAAAGCAGGCTTCAAAGTATTAATGATTGAAAAAACAGACCAACATATCGGCGGAGAATGCTTAAATGACGGTTGCGTTCCAAGCAAAGCTTTAATTCATGTAGCACGCATAGCACATCATGCACAAGCGGCGGGTAATTTTGGTGTATCACTAACAGGAAAAATAGATATTCAAAAGGCTATTCAATATGTGTATGATAAGCAAAATGTAATACGGGTGCATGAAAACGCAGCATGGTTACGGGAGCAAGGCGTAGATGTAGCTTTGGGTGAAGCTCATTTTACCGGCAACAACGAAATTGAAGTAAATGGCAAACGTTTCAGGGCAAAAAAGATTGTAATTGCGACAGGGTCGAAGCCAATGAAACTAAAAGTGCCGGGTGTGGAAAAAGTAAAATATTACGACAACGAAAACATTTTTCATATAAATCAATTGCCGGAAAGACTTTTAATGGTTGGAAGTGGTCCTATTGGAATTGAAATAGCACAGGCTATGGCCCGGCTGGGCAGTAAGGTGACTGTAGTTAGCAGGGGCGATAAAATTCTGGAACATGATGATGAAACTGTCACTAAAATTCTTTTGCAAAAATTACAGCAGGAAGGGATTGAATTTTATTTTAATGCTTCTATAGACAGCTTCACCTCTGCTAATGAAGCAATCATCAAATTAAAAGATGGCAGCACGAAGGGTGTACAATTAGATGCTGTGTTTGTGGGGATAGGAAGGCTACTGGATGTAGAACCTTTGCAATTACATAATGCCGGCATTCATATAAAAGATCATAAAATAGAGGTGGGTGATTATCTGCGTACCACTAATAAAAATGTATATGTATGTGGTGATGTAGCAGGGTCATTGCAGTTTTCTCATGAGGCAGAATTTCAGGCCCGAATACTTCTGAATAACTTCTTTTCACCTCTCAATAAAAAGCTGAATAATGACCATATATCATGGGTAACCTTTACCGACCCTGAAGTGGCAACCTTTGGCTTAAATGAACACCAATTAAAAGAAAGAGGTATCCATTACAAACGGCTGGAACAGGATTTTGAAGAAGATGACCGCGCAGTAGTAGAAAATTATCAATATGGCAAGCTGGTATTATTTATCAGTCAGGGTGGTTTGCTTCACAAAGAAAAAATATTAGGGGGTACCATGGTAGCACCTAATGCGGGAGAACTGATACAGGAGTTGGTATTAGCCAATACTTATAGTCTTTCGATTAATAATATTTTCAATAAAATTTATCCTTATCCCGTAGCTACACGTATCAATCAAAAAGCAATTGTTCAATATAAACAGCAGAGCCTGACAGAGGGATTGAAAAAACTCTTACGCTTTGCTTATAAAATCTTTAGCTAATGCAGTGGTGGGAAATTTTTAAAGACTGGCTTTTGAGCCTTGGTGAAAAATATGGGGTCAACCCTTACATCTTTGGCGGCATTTACATCGGAGCTATTCCTCTCTTCTTCCTTTGTCTTGCCTGGAGCGTTAGAAACATCCGAAATAAAAAGCCATTTGTCATTCCTGTTTTGCTTACAGGCCTATGTTTTATTTCAGCTTATTTATACCTGATTAGCGTTGGCAAAAACATTCCGGTGTGGGTGTATATTTTTATTTCGGTGATGGTACTGTATGGAGTATATTCAACCTTTAAAAAAATTAAGTCAAAAACTTAAGCAACTTTATAAAAAGCGTTTAAATATATCTTTTCAAGATACCAGCTTGAGTTTTTTATAGCATCATCCTTGCGTCGCAATCACTTCATCTGAAGTAAAAATGGCATCTTCAGCTTCAAAATGAGAGTTGCCAACTATATTTTAAACAGCTACAAATAAAATTTTTTGAACAATTAAAACTCTTGTAATGGAAGAAAATAAGAAACCTTCAGTTATTCTCTTTGATGTAAATGAAACGCTCTTGGATATGTCGCCGTTAAAGGAAAAGGTGAATGATATATTGGATAGTAAACGTGGCTTTCGCATTTGGTTTGGGATGCTGTTGCAATATTCTTTAGTAGATAACTGTACCGGTCAGTATCATGATTTTTCAACCATTGCTAATGCTACTTTGGATATGGCTGCAAAAGCCTTACAAAAAGAAATAGAGGAAGATGAGAAAAAAGAAGCATTGGCTTTGATGAAAAAGCTTTCTGCTTATGCTGATGTTGAGAAAGGTTTAAAGCTTTTAAAAGAAGCAGGCTTTCGCCTGGCTACGCTTACCAACTCGCCTATGCCAACACTTACTGCTCAATTGCAGCATGCAGGCTTAACCAATTACTTTGAAGCAACTTTAAGTATAGATGCGGTGCAAAAATATAAACCGGCTCCTGAAAGCTATCAGTATGCTGCACGAACACTGGGTGTAAGTACAAGTGAAATAATAATGGTAGCAGCGCATGGATGGGACATAGCTGGCGCAATGCAAGCGGGTTTGCAGGCTGCTTTTATAGAACGTAAAGGACAATCACTATATCCATTAGCATCAAAGCCACAGTTTGTATGTGAAGATTTGGTTGAGTTTGCAAATGCAATCATCAAACTATAGGTTTTATCATGAGCGCAAAGAAAATAGTTTGGATAAGTGTTGCAGCAATTCTATTAATAGCTGCAATAATTGATGGCTTACGTTATCTTAAACCTGGTATTGAGAACAAACAGAAAGTACAGCAGCAAAGTTATTTTCCTGTTTCATCTGCTAAAGAAATGATATTAGTTTATAATGCTTACGGTGGCATTTATCCTGGTATTGTTGATTTTGTAAAAAAAGAGATTTTTCCAAAGTCGTACCCTTGTAACCTTTGCTACCTAACGTTTGGTACTTTTAGTATGAAGCCGGAATGGAAAGAATTTTTAGAAAGTCTGCCCTACAAGAAAACAGAACTGCACAAAGATGAATTCAAAAGAAAGTATCAGCCGGAAAACTTACCGTTGCCTGTTATTTTAATTAGTAATGGAACAAATGTTGAAATATTAGTAAGTGCCGAAGAAATTAATCAACGCAACACACTACAACAGATAAAAGAACTGGTGCAATCAAAGCTGAAATAAGGAGTAGCTATTATTATTGCAGTATTACATGCAGAGATACCATTTCAGCTTGATGTACGGTGACTTTTTGTTTCATGCCTTTTTAATTAAGATGCAAGTTTAAAACCTGGCAGATACTCCGATATAAAAACTTCTACCAATCGAAGGTATTATACCAGGACCGGGATATTCGTCGGTCCGCCGGGTAAAATAGGCTTTATCGGCAATATTGTTTACACCTGCTTTTAGTGCATAACGATTCAGTTTATAAGTAGCACTTAAATCAAATACCGTATATGCGGGGATATGTCCGGCAACAGGATCTTCACTTTCTTTAACGTTTGTTGCGTCCCCAAAAGCATCGCCTGTATTATTCATCTGCACTGTGCCGGAAAACTTTTTATCTGAATAAGTTAAACCTACCCTGTTTATATATTTTGCTGATGCTTCAACACGGTTGCCTTTAAATTCTCCCGAGGTATACTTTGCATCAATTAAAGCAAGAGAGTTGAAAATACTGAGACCTTTAATGGAATTATTATTTAAGTATTTAAGAAGATTAAATTCAATATAGCTTTCTATCCCTTTATGTGCGCTGTTTGCAACATTGGTTCTAAGGGTATACTCATTTGCTGTACCCTGATTAATTAAAACTGTTCCAATCCTTTTATTATAAGCGAGATAGAATAAGCCTACATCAAAATTCAGATAGTTCTTTACAGTACCTCTGTAACCCAGATCTGCATTAAAGCCATTGGCATCTTTAAGATTAGGGTCAATCTTGGAAGTTATTCCAAAGCCTGAGATTTGTGAGTAATCTATAGGGCGATATGCCTGGCTGATATTAGCATAGATGTTAGTGTTTGAAGAGGTCTTATATTCTGAACCTATACCAAACAAGGGAATACTTCTTTTTCTGTTCTCATCGGTAATAATTTTATTTCCACCATCTTCTTTATATCCTTTGCCTGTGCTTCTGAGATATTCGAGCCGGAAGCCTGGAGTGACTGTAAGACGGTTACTTACCCTGAAAATATTTTCTATAAAGGGGGCAACATTTGTTGTAGTAAAATCTAAATCATACTCATAATCACCGCTGATGGATAAATTAAAATCATTTCCGGTCGTTCCTTCGCCCCCGCCTTGTTGCTTAAACCATGCATTAGAATACCTCAAACCAGCAGCTAATGTATTTTCTGTTTTACCTAATTTATAGTTCTGAAGCAACCTTAGCTCAGTACTTGTATTGCGCATATCTTCATTTTCCACTTCACGGTTTACATACTCGTGTGTTGAAGGATCAACTTCATCTAAGGCTCCGGCACCTCCATCTTCATTGCGCCAGACTAATGCACGGTTACTAAATAAAAGAGAAGACTTTATACTTAACCTTGTTTGAGGCGAAATAGTATAATTCGCATAAGCTGTAACAATATTCCATGGACTTTTTAACCAATTCCGGCTTCTTAAGGATGCACGAGGATTTACCGCAAACATGCTGTCGGTAAGACCGCCGGGCATCATTATTCTGTTGCGAAGCAATGAATACTCTATGCCTGCATTGAATTTATCAGAAGCATTGTATTGAACTTTTGCAAAAGCTGACAATTGTCTTTGATTACTGTTCGGTCTCCATCCATCCATTGTTCTGTATTGGACGAAACCATAGTAACTGATTTTATGAATAGTTCCTGCAATTGAATTGAACGTATTGAATAAACCAAAGCTGCCCCCTGTCTGGGAGGTGTACAACTCAAAAGCTTTGTTTTTAGGCGCTTCATTCAATACATAATTGACCATTCCACCGAACTGTGGACCGAATTGCAAAGAAGCTGCACCTCTTACCATTTCAATCCGGCTTACAGCTTCCATTGGTGGTATATAATACGCCTCGTTATATCCAAAGACATCAGCACTAATGTTATAACCATTTTGCCGGGTATTCATTTCAATGCTCTGGGTCGGATTTAGCCCACGGGTTGCAATACCGTTGGCTGTGAAACCGGAGGTTTCTGTTTCTACGATATTTAATCCTGGAATCCGCCCTAAAATTTGTCTTGTATTATTGATGGCCTTGTTTGCATCTAAACTGTCAACTAAGATTACTTCATTCTTTTTTCCTGAATAAATAATTCCATCTTTAGTCTCTGGCATGTGACCTGTACCCCGTACCGTTCTTATGCCAGATACAGTTACTTCCTGTAAAACAGTAGTTTTTATAGTGTCTTTGGGTTGTTGAGCTAATAACGCCATCGGCAATAATCCTACAGCTAATAATATTTTTCTTTTCACTTTGCTAATCTTTTTAAGACGCAAAAGTCATGGGTAAGAACGAAGTTTATTTCTGTAATGCGGAAAAGATGTTACGAATAATGAAATTTAGGCTGGCAATTTACCTACTTTATAAATTACTGATGCCGGGATTTTTTCTGAAGCTGAAAAAGAAGCCTGGCAAAAGCAAGTGCGATGAGGTACGAATGGCTCTTGCTGTGGGAAGCCGAAGGTAGCTATTGTATAGCCTTGTGTGTTGGCATAGCTACCGAAGGCTGGATGACAGAACGTAGAAGGGTGTGACACAACAGAAGTACCATCAGGGCACAAATGCCTGCTAAATAAAATTCTCTTTTACAACTTATACAATTTTAAATATCATCTGTCTCTATGCTCTGCATACTTGAATAAAGATAAAATGCACCTTTGGTAACAATCTTTGTATCGGGTTGCAATTCTTCCAATAATTTAATTTCTACATAACCTAATTCTTCAACACCTGTTACTACTTCTATCATTTTGAAACGATGCTTTTCTACAAACTCATTTTTGTTAGCTTCTTTATCATCTGCATCTCTCTTGACTGGTTCTTTTTCTATGCCTTCAAAAACAAAAATGTATAACTTGTCATTTGCTTTTACGATTGCATCTTTTGGCACTGCTGATACTAATTGCTTACCCGTTTCAATAAGACCGGAAACATACATTCCTGCAATTAAATTTAACGGTGCTACATTATTAAGAACTGCGTGAACTATGACCGATTTATTCTGTTGTTCAAAAGATTTATTGATACCAGTAACACGACCCGAAACGTGTTTATCTTTTTGATTGGTTAATGTAAAATTCACTGTCTGACCTGTTCTTACTTTAGCAATATCTTTTTCAAAAACCTGCAAATCGCAATAGATGATGCTGTTATTTACAATCTCCATAATAGGACTTGAAGCATCGGTAAATGTTCCTACACTTAATGTTATTTTACCTACTGTGCCGCTTATAGGGGCAAGTACCGGAACCTGTGTTATCAGGTTGCCTCTGCGTACCTGCAAAGGGTTGATATGAATTTGCTGTAACTGCTTTTCTACTGTTAGCAGTTTAGACTTTTCTGCTGCATAATTAGCTGATGATTGCTGATAAACCTTTCCAATGCCAGCATCTGCTTCCTTTAAAGTCCTTTGTCTCTCATACTCCTGTGCGAGGTAAACAATATTGTCTTTAGAAGTTAAGTAATCCTGCTGTAATCTTATAAAGTCTGGGTTTTCAATAACCACTACAACCTGTCCTTTTCTTACCTGCTGCCCTTCTGCAACATTTATTCTTCTTATCACTCCACCTACCAAAGCATTCACTACCGCTTTATTTTGAGGTGGAACAGTTAACTGTCCGCTTGCCTTTACTACGCTGGTCAGATTCTTTTGTTCTATTATACCCGTTTCAATAGCTACCGCTTTCATTTGCTCTGCTGTCACTTCTGCAATGCCTTCTTCCTTTTTGGTTGTATCTGTTTTTGTTTCTGCAGTAACCACCCTGGTTTTTGAATTGCCACAGGCTGATAAGAACATCATCGTTATAAAAAATGGAAATGCGATAAGGGAATTTATATTTATCCGGTTCATTTGTAATTTTTTATTTGTTTTATAGGTCAGATTAGATGGAGGTTTTATTTTCCTCCAGTTACGTAATTCAGTTCAATTATTGCCTGATTATAAAAGTTAAGCGCATCTAAGTACCGGAGCTTTGTATCAAAAGCCTGGTTTAAATTCTGTATGTATTCTACATAACCAATCTCGCCGAGCTTATAACTTATTTGTGAAATCCTGATAATTTCCTCTGCCTGTTTTAGTCCTATTTGTTCATAATAATTCAAACCTTCCTGCTGCTTCAAATACTCGTTGTATTGGGTCAGGTATTGGGTTTGCAACCCTGCTTTTGCAGCTTGTGCCTGTGCCTGTACAAATGTTGTATTTATTTTAGCGGCATTTATCCTTGCCCTCATCGCTCCATAAAACAATGGAACTGTAACACCTACCTGAAAGCCACCTATTCTTGTGTTTGGTGTATATTCCCTGTCAATCTTTGCCGGGTTAAAACCTTTAATTAAGAACTGGTGATAATAAGCAAAATTGAAGTCTGGTAAGCGCTTACTTTTTTCTAACTGTAGCTCAGCATTGGCAACATTTAATTGTTGTTGATAAAAATCAGTTTGCGGATGATTAGTTAAAGAAGTATCGAAAGTAAAATCAAGCGGCACTTTGACTAATGTGGTATCTACAGGTTGCAAATTTTCTTTAGTGTTCAGTAGCTGCTGTAATATTAATTCTTTGCTATGAACATCAATCTTTGCCTGTTTTATCTGTAGTTGTATTTCATAGAATTTATTTTGGGCTGCATACTTTTCTAAGTTTGAAGTTTCGCCAACCTGCTGTCTTAATTCTGCTCTTTCTTTAAACTTTCTGTAGATACTGTCTAACGAATTAAGCAATCTTATCCTTTCATAGCTGAATTGAAAATTGGTGTAAGCTAACCTGACTTGCCTTGTAATATCAAATACTGTTAAACTTCTTTCTTTCTGTGCCAAGGTAGTTTGCTCACGTAACAACTTTGACTGGCTTTTATAAATTGTTGGTAAAGAAAAGGGTTGAACAAATCCAATGCTATTGTCCATGCTTCCACCTTCTACGGGAGTTTGCTGTAAAGCAAACTCTGTTCTCGGAACATCAAATGCCGTTCGCTGCAAAGCGGTTCGTTGCTGCACCGAAAGATTAGCGCTTCTTAATTGCAGGTTATTCTGCAAGGCTGTATTCAATGCATTTTGTAATGTAATTGGTCTTGTTTGAGCATAACTATCATTTGGAAGTAATGATGATGCTATTATGAAAAATATAATAATTGTTGTTACAGTTGTTGTTTTCATTTTTCGTTTTTTTCCTTCTCCTGAAAATAAAATGTATAGTACAGGCAGAACAATTAAAGTAAGAATGGTTGCGGTTATCAAACCACCAATTACTACTGTTGCCAACGGCTTTTGAACTTCCGCACCGGCTGATGTAGAAAGTGCCATTGGAAGAAAGCCCAGCGATGCAACAGAGGCAGTAAGTATAACCGGTCTTAACCGCACCAATGTACCTTGCCTTACCCGTTCATAAATGTCTGAAACTCCTTCGTCCTTCAAATGATTGAACTGACTTATCAGTACAATTCCATTAAGCACTGCCACACCAAATAAAGCAATAAAGCCTATGCCTGCTGAAATACTGAATGGCATTCCTCTTATAAGCAAAGCAAATACACCACCTATTGCAGCCAATGGTATAGCCGTAAAAATGAGCAGGCTTTGTTTAATAGAATTAAACGTGAAAAAAAGCAAAATCACTATAAGCAAAAGCGCTACAGGCACTGCAATGGATAAACGTTTTTTTGCTGCAAGCAAATTCTCAAACTGACCTCCGTAAGTGATATAATAACCCGAAGGCAATTGTAGTTTTTTAGCTAATAAACCCTGTATTTCTTTCACCACGCTTTCAACATCTCTGCCTCTTACATTGAAACCTACAAATATGCGCCGCTTACCATTTTCTCTTGATAACTGTGCCGGAGCATTTTTAAGTGTTACTGTGGCTACTTCGCTTAGTGGCACTTTACCACCGTTGGGCAAGGGTACATACAGGTTTTTAATACCCGTCATATCGTGTCTCAGTTCATTTTGAAGACGAACAACCATATCAAAACGTTTCTCACCTTCAAACACTACTCCTGCTACATTGCCTGCATAAGCTGTTTTCAGTATCATGTTTACATCTGAAATACTTAATCCATATTGAGCAAGCCTTGCCCTGTTGTACTCGACAAGTACCTGCGGCAAGCCGCTTACTTTTTCGACATAAGGTTCTGTCACTCCATCAACCTTGCTGATTATGGAAGCTACTTTGTTGGATTGGTTTACTAATTCATCAATGTTATCTCCAAATATTTTAATAGCAACATCCTGTTTAACACCTGATATTAATTCATTAAAACGCATTTGCATGGGTTGCGATACCTCACCGGCTAACCCTGGAATAACTGCTAAAGCCTCTTCTATTTTCTGTATCATTTCTTGCTGGGTTGTTGCTGTCTTCCATTCATCCTTTGGTTTCATGGCCAACATCATATCGCCGCCCTCCATTGGCATAGGGTCTGTAGGAATTTCTGCAGTACCTATATGTGTAACCACTATTTTTATTTCAGGTATTCTTTGCCTTAATATCTTTTCTGCTTTGCTGTAAATATCTATGGTTTGAGATAGAGAAGTTCCCTGGCCTAAACGAAGCTCTACAGCAAAGTCTCCTTCTTCAAGTGTTGGAATAAACTCTCCGCCCAGGCCTTTAAATACGAACCAGGTAATAACAAGAATTGCAATGGAAATGACTACAATCAGCTTTTTAATTTTAAAAGCTCCATTCAATACCGGCGAATACAAGCAATGGATGCTATCCATTATACGGTCTGAAATGCTTCTTTTATGCGCTGTTTTTTTATTTAAGAATAAAGCGCTGACCATTGGTACATAAGTAAGCGAAAGAATAAAAGCGCCTAAGATGGCAAAGGCAACTGTTTCAGCCATCGGCCTAAACATTTTGCCTTCAATACCTACTAAAGCAAGAATAGGTAAATACACTATCAGAATTATAATTTCGCCAAACGCTGCTGATGTTCGTATTTTAGAAGCAGAATGATATACTTCTTCATCCATTTCATCTTTTGTCAGAATTCTTTTGTCTTTTCTGGAATAGAGATGATGTAAGGATGCTTCTACTATTATCACTGCACCATCTACAATCAATCCAAAATCAATTGCGCCTAAGCTCATCAGGTTACCAGATACTCCAAACAGCTTCATTAAAGAAACTGCAAAAAGCATGGCAAGTGGAATAACAGAAGCTACTATTAAGCCTGCACGAAAATTGCCAAGCAAAACGACTAATACAACAATCACAATAAGCGCTCCCTCAATAAGATTATGCTCAACTGTACCGATTGCTCTGCCTACTAACTGGGTGCGGTCAATATAAGGTTCAATCACTACACCTTCAGGCAGCGACTTTTGTATTTGCACCATTCTTTCCTTTACATTTTTGATTACCTCATTAAAGTTTTCGCCTTTTAGCATCAGCACCACACCTCCCACTACTTCGCCCTGCCCGTTGTAGGTAACTGCACCATACCTTGTTGCTGTACCATATTGTACTGTAGCAACATCACGAACCAAAACAGGAGAGCCATTTACATTTTTTACAACAATATTTTCTATGTCAGTTAATGAGGTTACCTGACCTAAGCCTCTTATAAAGTATGCATTGCTTTGTTGTTCAATATAAGAACCCCCTGTATTTTCATTATTGTTTTGAAGCGCTGTAAATAGCTCCGGTATGGTTATGCCCATTCCATTTAGCTTTTCGTTGTCTATGGCAACTTCATATTGTTTTACGTAGCCACCCCAGCCGTTAATTTCTGCAACGCCTGGCGTTCCAGCCAATTGGCGGGTTACAATCCAATCCTGTATCGTTCGCAAATCTGTTGCTGTATATTTTTTTTCGTAACCGGGTTTAGGCTTGATTATATACTGATAAATTTCACCCAATCCTGTTGAAATTGGTGACATTACTGGAGTGCCTGCATCATGAGGTATCTCTGCTTCGGCTTCCTTTAATCGTTCAGCTACTTGTTGTCTTGCCCAATAAATGTCTGTCTTATCATCAAAAACAACTGTTACCTGGGAAAGTCCGGAACGGGAAATTGAGCGTGATTGCGTTGCTCTTGGAATATTTGCCAATGCAAGTTCAATAGGTGCGGTGATGTATTGCTCTACTTCCTGGGCGCCAAATGTTGGAGCCAAAGTATTAATCTGCACCTGGTTATTGGTAATGTCGGGCTGGGCATCTATGGGCAAATTTGCGGCTGAATAAACACCCCAATTGATTAAGGCAAGGGTTAAAAAACCTATGATTAATTTATTGTAAATGGAAAAATGGATAATCCTGTCGAAGAAATTCATGGAGCTAAATAATTGATGAACAAAAAGCAATTTGCTTTTGAGAGAAATATAAATGGGTATGAGGCAAACGCAGGATGCGATTACCTAAAACAGCAGAAAGGAAATATCAAATACGCCAAACGGAATTGCGAAGGAAGAGCTTGGGCGGGTAGTGATTGCAATAAGCAAACCGGTGATGATTGCGGTTTTCCGATTGATTGTTTAACCCTTTGTAGTAATTGAAGAGGTAATAAATTAAAGCGTAAGTATTATGTTCCTGTTGGATAGCAACACTATGGTCAACTGAAACCTGCTCTGCTTTAACGTAAGTATCGTATTCATCAAAAAATGTATTGTGTACTTCTCCCAAATCCATTTCTGTTGCAGAAATGAAAAAGGATAAGCTGATAACAACAAACAATATTTTCTGAAGCCACTTTAACATCAGGGGACAAAAATAAAAGTTTTATATCAATACAACAATCATTCGCTTTGGGCTGTTGGTTTTTGAGCAACCATTATAGTTACCAGTAAGGCTATTCCACCCAATACAGCACAAAGTCCACTGCAAGCCTAATGCCTGAAAAATTTCATTTAACTCTTTTAAAATACTTTTTATTGCCAAGAAACTTCATGCCCATATATCCAAGCACTTCAAGTGTTCCGTCTGATTTTATCTTCGCTTCAGCATCATACGTACTTCCCGAATTAGGGTCATGAATTTTTCCACTCTTCCACATATTTCTGTTTTTATTGTACTGTAAGCCTTCAAGAATAAGAAAGCCTACAGGTTTTTTTTGGTCATTATTTTTTGACCATGTTATCTTCCCTTTATATTCATTACCTTTTTTATATACTTCTATAATTAAATCTTCTTTTGGAGTTCTTAACCACTTTCCAATTATTGCATCCTGACTATTTTGAGAATAACCTTTAAAAGAAAAAAGTATTGCTATTAATATTATTACCTGCTTCATGTTTTTTAGATTTTTAAGTTATCAGCTTATAATTTGATTTTAACACCTGTGTTTATTACAACACCTTCAAGTGGTGTATAAACATCTTTGAATGTTGGATTTGTAATTGAACCACTGTAAATACTTTCCCACCTTGTTTGTCTGCGGTCAGTAAAATTTTCTGCATTAATAAAGAAGTTCAAATGTTTCCACATCTTTTCAAACAATAAACCATACATAACATAACCCTTGCCTGTTGCTCCATCGGAAAGTCTTTGCCGGCTAACATATAAGCCTTCAACGCCTGCTCTAAAATTGTCATGCGCCTCATACATTAATACTGCATTCACTCTTTGCTTTGGCGTAAGTGGCTGCCATGTGTTTTGATTATTGAAATGTTGGTTTGCATCAGTATAAGTATAGCCGACAAAAGCTGATAAAGCATCCCACTTGATTTTAAAATTTGTTTCTGAACCTTTTGTAGTTATATAACCGTTTGCATTTACAAAATTGTTTCCTTGCAGTATTAAAGGATTGTTCAGGTAGGTATAAAAGAAAAGCTGGTTAACACTTAATGAGGCATCACCTATTTGTGTACGGTAATTTACATCGGCATTTCCGCCGTAACTTTTCTCTGCTTTAATTGTTGCAAATGAAACCGGCTGAATATTTACATAGGCCCTTTCTTCTGCTTCTTCACTCAATGGCGAAGGCATTTTATAACCCAAACCACCACCTATGCGACTTGACCAATGTTGGTTAAACTTCAATAAGGCATTCACTCTTGGCAGTATAAAAACTCCCTTTCCCTTGTCGTTTGTTGCCGGTGTGTTATAGTCAATTCTAAGTCCTGTTTCTAAAGAAAACCAGTCTGTAGCCTTGTAAAGGTTTTGAGCGAATGCACCTATGGTTGTTAGGTTGTAATTAATTTTAGATGTATCTAATGACTTAAAATTATCTGACCAAAGATTTATTCCAGTAACCCAATCTGACTTTCCTTTGTAATTGTTATAACTGATTTCACTAAATGTAGAAACCTGCTGACCTTTAAAACTACTGGATGACATTGTAAGCCTTCTGTCAAAAAAGCCTACTGTATTTTTGAAATTTAATTTGCTTTCATTATTGATTTGGCTTGTTAATGAAAGTTGCGTAGATAACCTGATAGTTTTATTTCTTTCAAAGAAAGAATGTGTATTATCTGCTTTGCCTTCTAATACTTTCGTATCTCCACCATAACGGTCTTCATACAATGTATTTACGCCAAACCATGCAGATGTTTTATTGCTAAAGTTGTAAAATAATTTAGGATTGAAAGAAAATCTGTTTGTTTTAGGAATAGCAGTAAAGCCAATATTTGCAGGGTCGTAAGGTGCATTATAATTGTATGAACCAAAGATGGTGGTACCTGCCTTTTTCCATTTTTTGGAATAGAAGCCACTGCCATCAAAACCTTTGGCACTCGTTCCATTAAGCAGAAAAGAAAGTTCCGGATTTGTGCCTGGTGTTTTGCTTACAAGATTTACCAAACCTGCTATTGCTCCACCACCAAATAAAGTAGATGCTGAACCTTTAATAAATTCAACCTGCTTTAAATCGAGCGGTGTAATCTGCATAACACTTAGCCCGCCTGAAAAGCCCTGATAGAGCGGCATACCATCTCTTAAAAACTGTGTGTATCTTCCATCAAGCCCTTGTATTCTTATATTGGCTGTGCCACTAACGGCAGATGTTTGTTGTGTGGCAATACCTGTACTTTCATTGAGCAACATTTTAATGTCCCCGGGTTTCATACTTGCTTTTTCATCCAGTTCTTCACCTGTTATTACTTCAACCCTTGTTGGTATGTCTCTTATGTTGCGGCTGGTACGTGTGGTTTGAACTACCACTTCATCCAGTTCTGCGCCTTTGGGTTCTAATTGAATGGTGAATACCTGATTAGGGTTTGTAAGGGGAAATGTTACAGACAATTTTCTTTCGCTATATCCGACAAATGATATTGTAATTGAGTAAGAGCCATTGGGAATATTTGAAATTGTTATAGCGCCAGTGCTGTCTGCTGAACCACTAAGGTTTGCATTAGAAATGATGGCTGTAGCACCCTGTAATATTTCTTTAGTTCTTTCACTTTGAATAACAGCTTTAAAAGTATTTTGTGCATAGGTGAGCTGACCAATGGTTACAGCGAATACCAATAAATAAAGTTTCATCTAATAAATACATTTTGATTTTGAAAACATACTTGATTGATGCAAGGCATAAGTATATTACCTGCATTAACAGTTACGAAGTAGTATTCAAAATCAAATGCGAAATACTGAATTACGAATGTAAAGCCGTTCCGGTGGGTCGGGGTCTGTGAAGAGATTGAATGAAGGTGTTTGCTGAACAAACCTTTCTTCTACTAATAATGAAATGAAATTTACAGGCGAGGCAGCCGGATGTTCAATTTTAAAATCATGAGCTATACCTGATTTTAAAGACACGATATAGGTGTGGTCTTCTTTCTTAAAATTATGCTTATACTCTTCCTTGTTCAACTCAAAGGAAGAAGCCATGAAGCCGATGAAGGTTAATATTAATAACGGATATTTAAGAAATGATTTCAATGTTGCAAATATAGGGCGGCTCATTATCATAAAGATTTACATGTAGTTACTTTAACAATTGGCAATCTGATGTGATATGCCTTGTGAACTACAAATTCTAATTCTCAGCAATTCCTGTTGGTTTTTTAGCAACCACAATCGTAACCAGTAAAGCAATGCCTCCTAATACAGCACAAATTACAAAGCCCCATTGCAAACCTAATGCCTGTGAAATTACTCCCATCAATAAAGGACCAATCATATCACCCAATTCTTTAAAAGACCCTGCTACACCCATTGTTGCGCCCATTGCATTTTCTGTCGCCAGCTTACTTACAAGAGCATCGGAATTTGTCCACACAACACCGATGCCAATACCTGCAACAATACAAGTAATAATCAATAATGTTCCTGTAACAAAAGGTATGGCTGCAGTTGATACGATAGATAATAACATTCCTAACCGTAGTATCATAACCTGGTTATATTTATCAGCCAACCAGCCGGCAATAGGCTGTACCAATAAATAAGAAACAGTTGTTACTGAAAGCAATAAACCGGTATCAAAAGGATTATAGCCTAATTCGTGAATGCGAACAGGCAGGAAGCCAAAGAGAATGCCCACAAAAAACATATTAATAACAATGATTAAAAACCATGGTGCCAACGTTTTATTTTTAAAAACTACGAATAGTGATTTGAAAGAAAAATCATCATCGTCATCATCAAAAGCGGCACTGCCTTTTTGTTTATCAGCTGGTAATGTAAAGGCAAGTAACAAAGCAATAAAACCTATACCTGCACAGGCATAGAAGATGCCTCCAAAATTTGACTTCATTACAATTGCACCACCAATAATAGGACTAACCACATAGCCTAATCCTTTTATTGCATTGTAAATGCCAAAGGCTTTGCCTTTGTTTTCTTTGTATAATGTACCTACCATTGCAAGTGATACAGCCGATAATGATGCGCCGCCTAAGCCTTGTAAAAAACGAACAACTATTAAAAACTTGGGCGGAACAAATGGATATAATAAGGAAGCAAGAATAAAAATAATGATGCCGAGGTAAAGTGCCTTCTTCATTCCCTTTTTATCTGCCAACCCTCCAAATACAGGCTTCGCAACAATTTCAGCAAAATCGTATATGGCTATCAGCAAACCAATCATGGTTAAGCCAATGCCTACTTTCTCTGCATAAAAAGGGAGATTGACCGCCACTATATGAGCACCAAAAGAGGTTGCAAAGCCAAGGAAGCCAAGTACAAAAGCCCACTTCAATGATGTCTTCATCCTGCTGATTATTTTAAAGTTTCAATTTTAGTTATCGGATGAATTTCTGCCCAGCCGTTATGTGTATCTATCACTAAGCTGCCTGTTACTTTTGCATGCTCACCCACTTTAGGAATTTGTATTTTGTTGATATAGCCATTGCATGTATTACCAACTTTGCCTAAAGTTGTTTTATTGGCGCAAACAGCTTCAATAACAAGGTCGCCCTGTTTTTTCTTTGTGTTCTTTTTAGTTAATAATTCTTCCTGACCGGCATCCAATTTTAAAAGCATGTGCTGGTCGCCATCTTCATCCGCACTGCTTTCTTCTATCACTCCTGTAACGGTTTTGCATATATTTGTCACCTGTAACCTTTGCCTATTATAAACATATTTCCATAGAGAAGTATCGCAATCAACAGTTGTATTATTGTCTTGTACATTTTGCATTTGGTCGGATGAAGTTGTTTGCTCTTTCTTATCTTTCTTCTTATGTTTTTTTTCTTTATTTTCTTCACAGGAACAAAAACTGATTATCAACACAAGGCTCGTTATTGCAGAAAACAAAATTGACTTCATGATATAAAAGTTTGGAGCATGACTGTTACAAATACCTAACCACCTTTAGATTGCATTTCCTTATCTGTTTTTTTCTTCAACCCTTCAAACAACCAAACAATTAATATTAACCATGCAAAGCCAATACAAAATCCCGCCAAAACATCGCTTGGGTAATGCACCCTTAAATACACCCGGCTAAAGCCTATTAAAAGCGAGAATAAAATAAGTATTGAACCTGCTATATATTTGTACAGTTTGGGAATATTTGTTTTCCATACCAGGTAGGTGAGTAGTCCATAAAATATAAATGCTGATGTAGCATGACCGCTGGGGAAGCTAAAGTTTTGTAAGCGTTCAATTAATGGATGCGGTGGTCTCACACGATGGAAAGATAATTTCATAAAGTAATTGACTGCAAAGCCCCCGATGCCGAAAACGGCAATTTCAACTGCTCTTTTCCAGTTTTTTAGAAACAGGTATAATAGCACTAATGCGCCATAAGCTATTTGCAAAAATGTAGCTGAAGCAAAGTAGGTTACTCCCTTCATAAAGCCTGCAAGCCGGTTACTGATAACATTAGCAGAAAGGAAACTGAATATGGAATTATCAACCGCTTCCTCTTTTTCCCAAAGCACTTCATGTATGATGAAAACAAACAAAAACAGCGTTGCTGCAAAAAGGGCTAATAGCACTATTAACCGTAAGGGTAATTTTTTGAAGTATTTTTTATTGAATGATTTTGCGCTTTGCATGAAATGGTTTATAAAAGTATTACATCTTTGGGTTATTTAATCAAAAAAGCCCGAAGGCTTTAAAAAGGCAAGCATTGAAAATAATAAGTACGCTGCCCTGGCTGAAGCTAAATTGCCCAATAGAATTACAAAACATTCAAGTGAGTGACACAATAAAAGCTGATAGTATGACAACAAATTATCAACAAATCAAACCCTCATTCTTTGTATTCTCACTGCATTCAGTATTGCTAATAATGCTACTCCTACATCTGCTATTACTGCTTCCCATAATGTTGCTATGCCCCCGGCTCCTAAAATGAGTACGATAACTTTTATAACCATTGCTAATGTGATATTCTGCCAAACTATGCTTCTTGTTATTTTCCCTATCTTAATTGCTGATACGATTTTTGAAGGCTGGTCGTTTTGAATTACGACATCTGCTGTTTCTATTGTTGCATCACTTCCTAAACCTCCCATTGCTATACCTGCATCTGCCAAAGCCACTACAGGGGCATCATTTACGCCATCACCTGCAAATGCAATTCTTCTTCCTTCATTCTTTAACTGCTGTACTTTTTCAACTTTACCTTCAGGCAATAAATCACCATAGGCTTTGTCAATTCCAATCGTTTTTGCCACCTGGGCAACTACACTTTGCTTGTCACCTGATAACATTACTGTTTGAATATTGAGCTTGTGCATTTCCTGCACTGCGCTTACTGCATCTTCTTTAATTTCATCTGCTATTGTTATATGACCTGCATATTGATTATCCACTGCAACTACCACTATTGTATCAACAACCTGTTCTAATTCTTTGGGATAATCAACTTTAAATTTTTGCAGGAGTTTAATGTTACCTGCCAATACTTCTTTGCCTTCAACCATTCCTTTTAAACCATGCCCTGCAATTTCTTCAACCCCTCCTACCTTTACATTATCTTTTGCATTACCTGCATACTCTGTAATTGCTTTAGCAATTGGGTGTGTAGAGTTTTGTTCTATTGCTGATGTTAGTTTTATAAGTTCCTCTTTGCTTATGTTGTTCGGTACTACCTGTTGAACTTTAAACACACCTTTAGTTAGTGTGCCTGTCTTATCCATTACAACAGTATTAATCTTGGTCATTACATCTAAAAAGTTACCTCCTTTAAAGAGTATCCCATTTCTTGATGCTAAACCAATTCCTCCAAAATAACCTAATGGAATTGACACCACTAATGCACAGGGACAACTAATAACTAAGAACACTAATGCCCTGTAAAACCATGTTGCGAAAACATAATTATCAACAAAGAAGTAAGGAACTAAACATACTGCTAATGCTAAGAAAAAAACTATCGGTGTATAGACTTTTGCAAATCTTGAAATAAATAATTGTGTTTGAGATTTTCTTGCTGTTGCATCCTGTACCATTTCTAAGATGCGGCTTAGTTTACTGTCTTTGAACAGTGCATTTACTTTTACTTCTGCAACCGTATTCAGGTTTATCATCCCTGCATAAATGGCTTCTCCTTTATGCTTTGTATCGGGCTTACTTTCTCCAGTTAATGCTGCTGTGTTGAATGAAGCACTTTCTGAAATTAACTCACCATCTAATGCTACTTTTTCTCCCGGCTTTATTTGTATGCTTTCACCTAACTGTATTTTTGATGGGTCTGTTACTTCTGACTTGCCATTTCTTAAAACTGTTACTTCATCGGGTCTTATATCTAACAATGCTTTTATATTTCTCTTTGCTTTATTAACTGCTGCATCCTGAAACCATTCGCCTATGCAATAGAATACCATTACTGCAACACCTTCACTGTAAGAGCCGATGTAAAAAGCCCCTATGGTTGCTACACTCATTAATACAAACTCATTGAATATATCTCCACGTTTTGCTTTTCTAAATGCCAAGTCTAACACTCTCCACCCTGCTAATAAAAATGCAACTAAATGGATAGTGAAGTCAACCCACTTTGTGGGTGTAAAGTCAAAGCCAAATTTGAGCACTACCATTACAACCAGTATGAGCAATGCTAACAACAAACCCCAATGGGATTTCCAGCCTGCACTTTCTTCGCTGCCGTGGTCGTGTCCATCATCTGCACTATGTTCATGTTCTGGTTTATTATCAGTAACCTTTGTAAGGGTATCTAATTGCAATTCGTCCTCTTGCTTTATGTCGTGGTTGTGTTCCATAATTATCTTATAAAAAAAGTTATGATACCAGTAGCTACTAATGTTAGCCCTGTTATTATGCCTGCATTGTGTTCTAATGAATGCCAATTAAGTTTTAGTATGCCTTTGTAAGCAAATCTTACCAACAGCATCATTCCTGTGGTTGTGATTACCAGGTATAGCATTGCAATGAACCAAACAAGCCATGCAGCTTGTGTACCTGCCAATAAAAAGTATGCTTCAATTTCCATGCAGGGAGAAAAGAACATTGCAACTACCAAAGCTGTTATTATTGCTGCTTTTGTTTTTCTCTTTTTAATTTCTTCATCTATATGAAAATGCTTGTGCCTATGGTGACGGTAGATAAATACCAATCCTATTGAGATTAGAATGACAGGGGCAACGATGTTTGTAAAATGAGTTAAATTATCACCGAGCTTAGCGCCTAAAAAGCCTAATATTATTCCAATAAGTATTGTACTTATGCCGTGTGCCAAAGCACAGATAAGAGTTACTTTAGTAACCTCTGCTGTTGACCATTGTTCTTTTCTGCCAATAGCAATTATTGGCAACCAATGGTTTGGTATTACTGCATGAAGTAAGCTGATGATTAAAGCCCCGGCTATGATGCTAAACATTATTAGTGCTCCGTTTATTGTGTTATTATATTGCGCCTGCTAATGCCATTAGTGCAGAAAGCAATACCACACATTTCCAGCAATTGAGTTTGTTCATTTGTTTTTGTTTTTAGTTGATAAAAATATATACGATATTGTTTAATGCTGTTAAGGGTAACAGCTTTAAAAACCATTGTTCTAAATGCTGTCTTCCGGCTTTGCAGCTAAAAAAGATTGTATTAATCTGTTTTTAACGTCAGTGGGCAGTTTTGACCTTAACTGCAATTCCCACTCATTACTTTCATCCAACTTAATAGAATAAAGTTCTTCCAGCTTCTCTTCCATAAAGAATGAATTATACTCTATTCGAATATTGCTTACTTCCTGTTCGAACCGTTCTTTCCATTTGCTTAATTTGATTTCATCCATAATTATTTTTTTTTGTTTATACATACATACCTAAAATTACGAAGAGCAGAAAACCGCCAAAGAATGCTGACGTATGCCAAACGGTTTCTTTTTCTTCATGTGCCTCCTTCAGCAATTCTTCTGTTACCAGAAATAGCAGGGCAGCCAAGCCGAATGACAATACCAGGTCCAGCACATTGTGCGAAGCATTATTTAAGATTGTTGCCCCTAATACGGCGCTTATAAAAAACAATGCAGCTAAACCGATTATTAAACCAATGGACTGTTTTTTGGAAATCTTACTGTTTCCCAGTTCCGTTGCTGTTGCCATACCCAGGGAAAGTAATTCAACAGCCAAGGCTACAGCTAACAAAATACCTTCGGTACTGCCTGCGGCAAAGCCAATACCCAACAGCAAGCCGTCAATGAGAATGTCAATACCAATGCCTGTTAACAAGCCCCACGGTATTGTGCCGGATGGTGAAACGGACATCTTCTCGTCTTTTCCTTCTATTAGTTTTTTTATGGCTATCATTGTCGAAAGACCAAGAACAAAACCAATGATGGTGATAATGGGCATGTGGTTTTTAATAATATCCGGCAGTATTTCGACAGCTACCACTGAAAACACAACGCCTGCTGCAAAATGTAAAATCAGACTGCGAACGTTGCCTGTGGGCTTTTTTATTATTGCGATAACGCCCCCTGCTATCATTGTGAAAACAGGTATTAGTGAGAATAAAATAACTTTTTGAAATAGTGTCATTTTGTTGATAAGTGTGATAGAAAGACAAGAATGTATTTTCTATACAAACGCTTTACCAGGCGTTGATGAACAAGCGAATATTTTAAAAAAAGCATGTACCATCGTGTTAGGACAGTACACACTTTTTTTAAAATTATCTCAACTGAACATTACCATGATGTTCATGACAAGCATGCTCACATCTCCTGCATGCTTCAGCACAGCGCTTGCAATGCTCATGACTGTGCAAGCTGCATTCTTCTGCACACATACGGCAGGCTTCTTCGCATATCACTAAGAACTTGTGAGAAATCTCACTATCTCTTAAAAGCAACTTTGCTCCGAGATAGCATATCTCTGCACAATCCCTGTCTAACTCAATGCAATGAGCCATTGGTGTTACATCTTGCTCGTCAAGGCAATGTGCTGCACATTCTTCGCAAGCTCTTGCACAATCTAAAAGTGTTTGAATAAGTGCTTCATGTTTGTGCCCTGAATGGTGGTGACCCGGTTGTTGTTGTTCCATTTTGTTTTAATTTAAGTATGAGAAAATAATTTTGTATGCAAAGCTATTTATGATGCCGTGCAACTCAATTGCATTGTTAGGAACAATTGCCGCATATACCTTTTGCGACAAGACTAACTTCCTGTAATTGAAAATTGCCCGGCAACGTTACTTTTGGCATTTGAGCGTTGGGTAAGCAAAATAATTCTTTACATTTCGTGCAATAGAAATGTAAGTGCATATCATAATGAACTCCCTCCTTGCAATCCGCTTCGCATAGGGCATATTTTACTGCTTCTATGCCATCTTTTATATTGTGTATTAAACCTTTTTCTTCAAAAGTTTTCAATGTTCTGTACAAAGTAGTTCTATCGGACCGTTCAAACTCTTTTTCAAGGTCGCTTAAACTAATTGCTGTCTTCTGCTTCAGTAAGTGTTCAAGCACCAACAAACGCATTGCTGTTGGATTAATTTGCTTTGATACTAATATGCTTTCCAGTTCTTTGCTCATTTTGTTTATTTACTGGTAATTGAAGTTTTATTCTTCTTCTCCCATGTTTGTCATTTTAGCTAACACAAAAAATGCACCCTTTGTTACTATCCGTGTTTTGGGTGGTAAGTCTTTCATTAAAGTGACTTCAGTAAAACCTACATCAGAAGTGCCCTTCACAACCTGTACTCTTTCAAACTTTAGTTCAGCATCTTTTGTTTTGCTGCTGTCTGTTTCCTTTTGAGTTGTTGATGTATCGTTTTTGGAAACAAAAATGTAGTCCTGTCCCTGGAAAGAGACTATTGCATCTGTTGGTACTGCCGGCAAAACAGTTTCTCCAATACTTATTACAGCGGTAATATTCATGCCTTCAATCAATCCCGTTTTATCTCCTTTAACTACTGCATGAATTGGTATTGTTTTGCTTTCGTTTACGAAGGCTGTGCCTATTGAATAAACCTGTGCATCGTACTCTTTGCCGGGATTATTTGTTAGTGTAAAATGAATGGTTTGGTTAGCATGAAGTTTTGGTAAGTCTTTTTCAAACACAAACAAATCAAGATGCAGTTGTGAGTTATTTACAATTTCGGCAATGGGTGTTGATGGGTCAACATTAGACCCTATCTGTGCAGAAACGCTACTAACTGTTCCACTTATCGGCGCTGTGATGGTAATGGTTGTAATTATGTTCCCCCTGCTTACTCTGGCTATTGAAATGCCCATTGCACTTAATTGCTTTTGTAATGAATTTCGGGTTACTCTTAGTGTAGCTAATTCTGTTTGCACTCTCTGCACATTCTTTAATGGCGCTGCATTACCTTCTACTAATTCTTTCTGTCTTTTGTATTCTATATCACTTAAACTTATTTGAGCATTTACGGTTTGTAACTCCTGTTGTAATCTTGCTACATCAGGATTAACAATTGTTGCCACTGCCTGACCCTTGCGAACAAAGCTACCAGGTTGAATGAGCAATGTTCTTATCACACCGCTGTTTACAGAAGTAATAAAAGCCTTGTTCTGATTGGGAACTGATAACATTCCATTTGCCTTGATAGAAGTTTTCAGGTTTTTTAACTCTATCGTTCCTAATTCTATACCTGCTGTTTTCATTTGCAAGGTTGTGATAGAAACTTCATTGGTCGTTGCTTCTTCCTTATGCTCTTCTTCTTTTACGGGTTCTGCTTTTTTACTGCTGCATGAAGCAAGCAATATGAGTATGGTGAGTATTGAAACAAATCTTTTCATAATAATTTACCTGTTTAAATAGTAGTTTAACTGGATTGCTGACTGGTTGAATTGGTTCAGCACATCTAAATAATTTTTCTGTATGTCAATTGCCTGTGTGAGGTATTGCGTTAATTCAGCAAAGTTTATTTCGCCGCCACGATAAGCAAGATTTGAAGATTTAATAATTGCATCAGCTTGTGCAAGTCCTGTGCTTTCATAATATCTTAAAAGTTCAAGGTCTTTCAACAATTGCTGGTATGCCTGGTTGTAATTAGTAATCAATGAAAGTCTTTCCTAGTCTAAAACACTTTGCTGATAACTGCGTTCTAACTCGGCGGCTTTTAATTTGTTCTTATAGGTTTTGCTGCCAAATAAAGGAATACCGGCACTCACAGAAAAGCCACTGTAAGGATTAGACACGCCATATAGACGTTGAGAGAAAAACCTTCCTTCAAAATTTGGCTTACGACTTTGCTGCTGCACTTTAATTTCTGCCTGTGCAATGGATATATTTTGCTGCTGCAGTTGCAGCTGCGGATGATTGTTAATAGTGCTATCTAAAAAAGACACCTGCACTTTCTGAAGTGTTGTTGTTTCAGGCAGGTAATTATTTGTTGTGTTCAAAATCTTTTTTAGATTTTCCTGTTGTACCTGAATGTCCCTGTTTAGCAAATTCAATTGAACACTTGTTTCTCTTGCCCTTGCCATTGCTGAAAGGCTGTCTAAGCCTGCACTTTCGCCTGTCTTTACTCTTAACACTGCTGCCTTTGCTAATGAGGTAAAGATGCTGTCTAAGCGCCGCCAAAGCAATTGTTTGCTTTGTAAAAACCATAAGGTGTAATAAGTATTTTGTATCTCTCTTTTTATTTCCAATGCTTTTATCAGCTTACTTATTTCAATTGATTTAACCAGCTCTTGTAACAGGTTTCTTCGTGCCCTGTACACTGATGGCAACTCTATGCTTTGTGATACACCTATTTTAAGAATGCCTTTTACATCCTGTGGGTTTATGTCTTCATTCTCTATAAACACACCTGTCCTTGGAATATCGAGCCAAGCGCCTTGCAAGGTTTTACTTCGCTGTATTTGTATATCGCTGGAACGGAGTTGCAGGTTATTTCTTAAAGCTGTATCGTAAGCTGCATTAAATGATAAACGATTTACAGAATTGTTATCCTGGGCAAATAATGTTTGTGAAACAAATATTGTTAGAAGCAATGCAAGCACTTTTGGTGCAATGTTATGAGCCTTCCTTTTTGCTTTTGTAAATAGGATATACAGCAATGGAAGTACAACCAATGTGAGTATAGTAGCTGTTATTAAACCACCAATTACTACCGTAGCTAAAGGCTTTTGTACCTCTGCGCCCGCTCCTGAAGATAAAGCCATTGGCAAGAAGCCAAGGGATGCAACCGTTGCTGTCATTAGCACCGGACGTAATCTGATTTTTGTTCCTTCCAACACTCGTTGCATTACATCATCTATTCCATCTTTTGCCAATTGGTTGAATGTGCCTATCAATACTATTCCGTTTAAAACAGCAACACCAAATAATGCAATAAAACCTACGCCTGCTGAAATACTAAACGGCATTCCTCTTAGCAGTAAAGCAAATACACCACCGATAGCTGACATGGGAATTGCGGTGAAAATTAATGTTGCCTGCTTTACTGAACGAAAAGTAAAGTATAGCATTCCAAAGATTAGAAGCAATGCCGCAGGCACGACAATCATTAATCTTGCTGATGCTTTTTCTAAATTCTCAAAAGTTCCTCCATAGCTGTAAAAATATCCGGGTGTTAGTTTTACTTTTTTATCTAATGTTTGCTGCACTTCTTCGACCACACTTTTTACATCTCTACCGCTTACATTAAAGCTCACTACAATTCTTCGCCTGCCTTCATCTCTACTTATCTGTGTTGGTCCAACTTGATAAGCAACTGTTGCTACCTGTGAAAGTGGAATTTGATTTCCTTCTTTGGTTGGTATAAACAATTCACTTACATCTTCAATAGAAGTTCTATAGGAACTATCCAATCTTACAACCAAATCAAATTTTCTTTCATTCTCATAAACAACTCCTGCGGCTTGTCCGGCAAAGGCTGTTGTAATAATATTGTTTACGTCTTCTATATTTAAACCATACCCTGCTAATCTTGCCCGGTCGTACTGAACAACAATTTGTGGTAGTCCGCTCACTCTCTCTACCTGCGGTTGTGTTATTCCTTTTATAGGTCTTATTGCATTGGCTACTTTTTGTGCAAACGCATTTAAGCTATCCATGTTCTCACCAAATATTTTTATTGCAACATCCTGTCGTATGCCGGTCATTAATTCATTAAAGCGCATTTGTATTGGCTGACTTGGTTCTGCAATAACACCGGGGATTTCTGATAAAGTTTCTCTCATGCTATCAGCTAAATCATAAAAATCTCCTGTGGTCGTCCATTCTTTTTTGTCTTTGAGAATTACCATTAAATCACTTGCTTCAGGTGGCATAGGGTCGGTGGCAATATCTGCACTACCGGTTTTGCCTACAACCATTTTTACTTCGGGATATTTCTTTAGCATCCTCTCTGCCTGCATCACCGTTTCTGTTGTTTGCGAAAGAGATGAACCTTGCGGTAATACAAATTCAATTGCATAGTCGCCTTCTTCTAATGTTGGGATAAATTCACCGCCCATGCTGTTGAAGATGAAGAAGGTAATAAGCAAAAGTGCAACAGAAATTGAAACCACAGTGTATTTTAATCTTATTGCGCCTTTAAGAACCGGCGAATACAACCTTTGAAAAAAGTCCATCATCTTATCAGAAAATGTTCTTTTGTGCGAAATATTCTTTGACAAGAATAAAGCTGACATCATGGGTATATAAGTAAGCGAAAGAATTAATGCACCAACAATTGCAAAGCTCACTGTCTCTGCCATCGGCTTGAACATCTTTCCTTCTATACCTTGTAAGGAAAGAATTGGAAAATAAACAACCAGTATTATGATTTGTCCAAAGGCTGCGGAGTTCATCATTTGTGATGCGCTGCTGTGAACTGTCTTGTCCATCTCTCCCTGTGTAAGCCTTTTCTGTTTGAGTAAAAAGATAGAATGAAAAGTTGCTTCAACAATAATTACAGCTCCGTCTACAATCAGACCAAAATCAATCGCACCCAAACTCATCAGGTTTGCAGATACTCCAAAAACATTCATCATTGCCAAAGCAAAAAGCAATGAAAGTGGAATTGCAGAAGCTACAATCAATCCTGCCCTTATATTTCCAAGAAAAACAATTAATACAAAAATTACAATCAAAGCGCCTTCTATAAGGTTTGTTTCAACTGTACTAATTGCACGGTCAATTAAATTTGTCCGGTCGAGGAAAGCCTCTATTACCACATCAGCAGGCAACGATTTTTGAATGGTGGGTAAACGCTCTTTCACTTTCTTAACTACCTCTGCACTGTTTGCGCCTTTAAGCATTAGCACAATTCCACCCACAACTTCTTTCTCACCATTGTATGTCAACGCACCATATCGTGGTGGTGAACCAAGCTGCACTTTTGCTACATCACGAATGATAACAGGAATGCCATTGGGTTGTTTTTTTACAAGTGTGTTTTCGATGTCGGTTATTGAACTTACAATGCCTACGCCTCTTATGAAATAAGCATTTGGCTTCTTGTCAATGTATGCACCTCCTGTATTCTGATTGTTCTTTTCCAGGGCTTCAAAAATCTCCGGTATTGTTACGTTCATTGCTTTCAACTGAACCGGGTTAACTGCTACTTCATATTGTTTGGATATGCCACCAAAAGCGGTTACTTCGGCTACTCCGGCAATACCATATAATTGCCTTGCTACTATCCAGTCCTGCATTTCACGCAAGTCCATTGCAGAATACTTTTTCTCACTGCCTTTTTTTGGATGGAGAATGTATTGGTAAATCTCTCCAAGCCCTGTAGTTACCGGTGCCAATTCAGGTGTGCCAACACCGGCAGGAATTTGGCTTTCTGCATCTTTAAGTTTTTCTGAAATTATTTGCCGGGCAAAATAGATGTTAACCTTATCGTCAAAAACTAACGTGATAACACTTATACCAAACCTTGAAAACGAACGCATTTCAACAAGGTCTGGTAGGTTTGCCATTGCCCTTTCAATCGTTGATGTAATGAACTGCTCTACCTCTTGCGCCGCCAATGTAGGGGCTTTGGTAATTACCTGTACCTGGTTGTTTGTGACATCAGGCAATGCATCGATGGGAAGTTTTGATGCACTCCATACACCCCAAATAATGAGTGCTGACGTCATTATGCCAATGGCAAGTTTATTTTTTATACTAAACTGTATAATCTTATCTAACATTTATATAACCTTTCTGTAAGTGAAATAATAAATGCACTTCAGCCGACAGGCTGTAAGGCATGATAGAAAAATGAGAAGGTTATACTATTTGTGGCGGTTGCCAAATGGGAAGAACGACTTCTATTACATCAGAATGTAAGAAGCTGCTTGTTGGAGTACTGCCGTAATGTGGAACAATTGTAAGTGCAGCTATAAAATGATTGATAGAGAAACCTGCACAGCAAGCACAATGGCAAAAAGGTGAGCAGGCATCAGCATCATTATGGTCCTGCTGGTCTGTTGTCTTAGTTATCTCTGTCTTTGCTTTGGTGTCTTTTATGGCAGCACCAGCATCTGCACAAGGCATTACGCTTAGTGACAAAACCAGAAAAGCCATTATGAAAGCAAAAAATTTCATGAGGTGCAAAGGTAACACCCAATAATTGTTAAACACAAAACAAAAATTGAAGCGGTGTTGCAGAGGTAAAAAAAACCCGAAAGGTTACATCTTAACCCCCAAAGAAACATAAAACGTCCTCCCATCTACCGGCAATATACCCGGTCCGGGATACATGGTAATTCGGCGATTAAAATACTTTTCATTTGTAAGGTTGTTTATACCTCCCGACAAGTGGAACTGCTTTGAGAAATTATAATTGATTGACCAATCCCATAAGTGATAAGCAGGAATAACACCTGTGATGCCATCCGTACTTGAAACAGTATTAAAAGCATCATTAAAACTTTTGCTTGTATAGCTGTATTGAAAGGTTGTTGTAAAATCGTTGTGTTGTAATGTTAGGCCTGCCTTATTCATCCAATCCGGTACGTTTTCAACATGGTTATCTTTTACATTAATGGTAGTTCCACCCTTGTTTACATTGGCATCTAAGTAACGGGCATGATTATAAGACAGGGAGTTGAATATTCTTATATCGTCTTTTGTGTGACGTTTCGTTATTGATTTTAGCAATGATAGCTCCACATACAATTCTACGCCTTTAGTTAGCGCATCACCAATATTTGTTGTTAACAGGTAGGTTGAATTATCCGGTTTCTTTTGTGAGATTAAACCGACACGGTTGCCATAAAAAAGATAGAAAGCATTGATGTCGAAATTTAAGATGTCGCTATAATGACCACGATAGCCAAGGTCAATATCATAACCTTTACTGTCTTTCAAATTTGGGTCAATCACATCAACCCTGTCTGCCGGTGTAACGTTTGCATATAAAAAAGGACGGTATGCCTGCGAAATATTTCCGTATAACTGGCTTAATTTATTTACCTGATATTGTACGCCTGTACCAAACAAAGGGAAGTGCCTGTTGCCTTTATATACCACATCAACTGAAGCATTGTTTATTTTTCCCGTTAAACCGGTATTGATAATTTCATAACGCATACCAGGTGTTATAGAAAATCGCTTAGTTAGCTGAAATATATTTTCTGCAAATGCTGCATAGTTTTTTGTTGAAAATTGAAGGTCAATACCATAAGGTTTTACAAGACTTAAATCAAAATCATTACCTATAGTTCCTACGCCCTTTTGCCTGCGCTTAGTTGTTTCATCGGAATAGCGTAAACCTGTTGCCAATACATTGTTTATACTTCCTAATTTGTAACGGTGTAATAATCGTGCTTCCGTGGTAAAGCCGCTATAATAATCTCTATCTACCTGGCGGGGATTGTATAAACCTAAGGTTGTATTAAAGGTATCAGCAATTGCAGGGGCGGCTATAAATTGTACACTGTTGCGCTGACCAAATAAGGCATTGGCTGTAATCTCAAGTTTTGTATCGGCCGAAATGCTGTACTTAAAAATTAATGCAGGAATATTTATTTCAGGATTAAACCAATTTCTTGAACGAAAAGATTGTTTTGCATTTTGATTAAACTGAACATCAGTTAAACCTCCTGCAATCTTTTGCACATAATCCATTCTTGAAAACTGAAGCGATAAATTAGTTTTAGAAGTGAACGCATAGGTAATATTAGCATAATAAGCATGGTAATTAAAACCTGCATTGGGTCGCCATCCATCGCCATGCCTGTAATCATAGTAAGCGTAGTAACTTAATTTACCTTTTGTGCCACTTACAGAATTAAAGGAATTGAAAAAATTGTTTGAGCCGGTAGTTTGTTCGCTTACAAGTGAGAGCGGCTTCGTACTATCCGCCTCTTTCATTACGTAATTCATCATGCCCCCAAACTGGCTACCGAATTGTAACGCTGCTGAACCACGAACTAATTGAACCTGTTGTACAGCCTGCAAAGGCGGTGTGTAATGGTCTTCAGGATAACCAAACATATCGGAATTGATGTTGCAGCCGTTTTGCCGCATATTCATCTCTATTGAACGGTGGCTGTCTGTACCCCTTGAACCGACATTGATTTGTAAACCTGCTCCGTCCATATCCCACATGGTTAAGCCGGGGATTTGTGCAAAGGCTGTTCTTGTTACGTTTTGCGCAAGGTTCATCCGGGAAGCATCCAAATAAACCTGATTCGTTTTTTTGCCGGAATAAATATTTGTTCCTACAACTTCAGCAATAAATTTTGGAGCTGCGTTTTTTAAATAGGTATTTACAAAAACGCTGTCTATTGTTTTTGAGGTTAAGGTATCTTCCTTTTCGTGGTTTTGAGCTTTCGATTGAATAGCAGGTGCGACAAAAAATGAGATGAATAGTAAATACCTCATAGGGTTGATTACATGTTTTATAATTGTTGAAAAATTATAGTTCATTTCGCTAATTTTAATACTTATCTATAAATTATCTTAAATTGTTTTTTACGTTATTATGTACAAACTGTGACACTTTGTTTATCAAGGTTAACACAATCTTACACATTCTATTTATTATTCCACAGTTTTAGAAACTTGTAAACGGCGTTTTTTTTGATGTGAATTAATTTTTGTTTTAATGTTAAGTTGTTTTGAAGCAAATTGTTGTGACCTTTCATTTTTAATTTCCCATAGCTTTTTAAAATTTTCTTCTATTAAAAATGGCGCCTTAAAAAGCGGCCATTTTTAATAACTAAGATACTATCAGTTCTTTCACTTTTGCTGCAATAACTTCAGACTGTTCTTCCTGTAAAAAATGTTTTGCTTCTACTTTTGTAACGGGTATGCCAGGCCGTGCTTCTTCAAATGGTTTAGCATGCTCTTCATAAGTTAGAAATGGATCTTTGTCACCCCATACCAATTGGACAGGATATGCCGGATTTTTCCATGCTCTGTAACATCTTTCTGTAAATTCTTTTGTCTGCTCAAAACTGCGCATGATTTTTAAAAATGCTTTGCCATCATCTTCTCTTTTTAACAAATGTATATAAGCTGCTGTTTCCTCATGAGTAATAACATCACTGTTAACTACACCTGCACCTTTCATCATTAAAGGAAACGTAAGGGGAGTAAGCATGGCTAATTCAGCTTCACCTAAAACAGGCTTTTCAAAAGGACGCATTAGAAAAGGCTTAACAAAATGTTCTACATCTAACATGGAGTTTAAAACTGTAATGGATTTAATGCGATTACTCCCTTTTGCTGCCATAGATAAACCAATCGGTGTGCCTATGTCGTGAATAAGCAAATGAACTTCATCAATTTTCAATTCATCTAAAAATAAACTGCAAAAGCGTCCGAAGTTGCTGAATGTATAGTCAAAACTTTCGGGTCTGTCAGACAATCCCAATCCAGGCAAATCAATAGCTATGGCTCTTAGCCCTCGTAACTGTAGTTGCTGTACTACTTTTCGATAAAGAAATGAGGAGGTAGGCACTCCATGAATACAAAATACTACAGGTCCCGTACCTGCATCAAGATAAAAAGTTTTTAAACCATCAACCATTACATAGTTACCATTGCTTTCATGCTGGCTTATAATAGCATTTGCTTCGTTTGACATAGTTTTAAATTTTCTATTTAAATGACAATCGATTTATGAAAAAAGCTCTTCATCTACCACCCCACATACTCCGGAGGTTTAATGCCCTTCAACCGTAAGTACACAATCAACTGTCCAATATGATGGGTTTGATGGTCATGCATGAGAATTAGAATTTGTCGCCTCGATTTTGGTCCTGCAAAAAAAGGAACTACTTCGTCTAATTGTTTTGGCGTGAGCCGGTAATGAACAGCCAATGCCGAATCATAGGCAGTGCTGATGGCATTTATAATAGACTGTTTGCTTAAAACCTTCGCATCACTTTTACTATTTTGCTTACTCCCTAATAAGTAAGCAGAGGAAAGCCAATTCATATTTTGTGCAATGTGCAAAAGTTGTTCACCAAAAGTCATTTCATCCGGCACCGGTTTAAAATTGTATTGTTCTTCAGGCATTAGCTCTGCTACTTTTAATGCATAAGTCTTTGCATTCTTCCATTTTGCTGATAGCTGATTTAGTAAACTATCATTCGTCTGCGCTTTACCATTAACTGAAAATCCTAATGTCATTACCAGGAAAAAGAAAATGACTTGTTTGATTATATGCATGATTTATAGATTAACAAAAGGTACACTGAGGAACAGCGTACCTTATTTAAATAAAAGTAGTTAGATGCATCGTCCTGAAATCAGTTGACTATTTTTTGAGTTATCCACAGGGGGATAAGATACCTGTGTTTTGTTTTTTAATTTAATTCATTCAGTTTTGTTGTATCAGCCTAAGCGGAAGCAGGGTGTAG
>JAABUN010001273.1_pt1 | contig 57626 bp, 55 predicted proteins | sample 5559311 | NCBI WGS metagenome assembly JAABUN01 (sample SAMN10711877, study PRJNA513370) | rock metagenome | isolation source: Antarctica rocks | place: Antarctica: Victoria Land, Siegfried Peak sud
GGCCGCTGGTTGTGTGCAGCGCTCCTCGCCGAGCCGACAACTCGCAACAAGGACAGCAAACATCGCGTCGGTCTGATCATGAGTCAGGCCCGGCGAGAAGCACCACAACCATCATCACTGTCTGATCATCCGCAGCACGAGCTGCCCCAGGGGGCCAGACGCAACCCGGGCATCGGGCTGCTCGAGGTCTGTGAGCCCGCTAGCCGCCGCGCCGGGTCAGCGGCGGGTGTCGCCGTCCGCACGCTGCTGGGCGGCCCTGTCCTGCTGGGCCCCGTCGCGATGGGTGGGGCGCTGCTCGTCGTCCGCGTAACCGCCCTGCTGGTGGTCGCCCTGGTCGCCCTGCTGGTGCTCGCCCTGCTGGTGCTCGCCCTGCTGGTGGTCGCCCGCCATGGACCCGCTCTGCGCTGACCCTTCGCTGACGAGCTCCTCGAACACCCGGCGGAAGTGCAGCATGCCCTGCCGGACCTGCTCGGTGTTCGCCCGATCGGTGCTGTTGGCCTGCTCGATCTGGTGCCCGGCGCGGAAGTCGTCCAGGACGCCGGCGTGCTCCACCGACAGCATGTCCGCGGCCTGCCGGGTGTCGTCGGTGGGGAAGCCCCGCTCGTTGAGCATCTGGGTGACGAGGGCGTCCGCCTCGCTCAGGGCCAGGACCGGCGAGTCGATGAACCGGTTCTGCACGCCGTCCCACGCAGTGAGGTAGCGGGTACGGCTCGCGTCGCTGAGCGGTCGGATCTGGAGCTGCTCGTGCCGCTGCTTGCGGTCGACCAGCTCGCGCTCGGCGTCCTTGCGCTTGCCGCTGCCCTCGACGGTCCGGTCGTACTCGGACCCGAAGGTGCTGCGCAGCTCGGCAGAGCGCTTGCGCCGCTTCGCGGCCAGCGCCGCGACCACGGCGACGACGATCACCACGAGCACGACGAGGAGGAGGAGGATCTGGGTGGTTGTCATGGAGGCTCCTGGGGTCTTGGTGCGGGTCGTCTCTGTGTGACCTGCCCCACGTGCCCCTGCGGCAACCAGCGACCGCTCCTACGACAGGATCACCGGGTGGACTCCCCCGCGCTCTCGGAGCCGGCCGTGATCGCCGTCAGCCTCAACCCGCGTCACCGCTTCAGCAAGCAACCCGTCGACCTGGTCGACCTGGTCGCGGGCCTCGGCGTCGCAGGCGACGCGCACGCGGGCCAGACCGTCCAGCACCTCTCGCGCAAGCGCTGGCGTCCCGACCTGCCGAACCTGCGTCAGGTGCACCTGCTCCACGGCGAGCTCCTGGACGCGCTGCGGGCCCAGGGCTTCCCGGTGGCGCCCGGTGACGTCGGTGAGAACATCACGACGCGCGGCCTGGACCTGTTGGCGCTCCCGACGGGCACCCGGTTGCACCTCGGGGCGTCGGCGGTCGTCGAGCTCACCGGCCTGCGCAACCCCTGCGTCCAGCTGGACCGGTTCGCCGACGGCCTGATGAAGGCCGTCCTGCGCAAGGAGCCAGACGGGACGATCGTCCGCCTCGCCGGGGTCATGTCCGTGGTCGTCGAGGGCGGGCCGGTCCAGGCCGGTGACACCATCGCCGTACGCCTGCCGACCTCAGGTGGGCCGCCGCTCGCCCCGGTCTGAGTGCCCGGTCTGAGTCAGTTCAGCTCGCCCGGCAGGTCACCAGTGGACGCCCCGCTGAGCGAGGGCCGCTTCGGTCTGCAAGCGGTCGAAGGCGCTCATGCCCGCCGTCTGCGGCTCCGCGAGCCCCACGCTGCGGCAACAGGCACGCAGCGTGTCGTCGTAGGCCAGCTCGACCGCCTTCAACCGGCGCACCCGCGCCGAGGCCTGTGAGCACTCGATCTCGCGGTAGTGGCGTTCCAACCGCCCGAGGTCCAGCACGAGCTGGTCGAGCGGCCGGTCGACGGCTGCGACCGGGCCGGCCCGCGTGGGACGCCTCGACGGGAGGGTGAAGCGCTCGAGGGCCCGCTGACCGACGAGGAAGGCGGCAGCCGGAGTCAGGGCGAGCAGGACGTACATCACGAACGTGCGCACCTCGACCACCTCCCGGGACCGCGCCTGAGCCGTGGTCCCAGGATGCGCTGCCCGGGCCGAGCGCGCTACAGAACAGCCGACCCCGGGCTCCACTTCACCCGTACGAGCGACTCAGCCGACTACGTCGGCAGGGCCGGGCGGCTTGGCGCGGTACCAGTTGGGTGAGGTGTTGGGTGGCGGGTCGAAGCGCTCCTTGACGACGATCACGTTGGGCCTACCGCCCGCAAGTCCCGCGGCGACGGCATCGGCCAGGTCGAGGACCGTGACCTCCCGCGCGTCGACCCGGAAGGCCGCGGCCAGGGCCACGAAGTCCGGCGGCTCCAGCTCGGTGCCGACAGGCTCCTCGCCGTCCTTGGTGAAGTCGTAGCGCAGCATGCCGTAGCCGCCGTCGTCTACGAGGACGACGGTGACAGGCAGCCGTTCCTGGGCGGCTGTCGCGAGATCGCCGCAGGCGAACAGGAAGCCGCCGTCGCCGACCAGGGCGACGGTCGGGCGGCCCGAGAGGCTGGCGCCGAGAGCCGCGGGGAAGCCGAACCCCAGGGTGCCCCAACCCACCGGGTAGGCGAGCCCTCGCGGCTGCGCGACCAGGCCGTACCCCCCGAACCAGTAGCCCGGCACGCACATGTCGGCCACCACGACGGCGTCAGGGGGAAGGGCCGACTCCAGTGCCTCGAGGAAGGCCACCTCGCGCACCTGGGGGCGCTCCGAGGGGCGGTCGGCCCACGGCGCGCGCTGCCCGGCAGGCAGTCGGTCGAGCAGCTCCCCCAGCACCTGGAGCACGTCACCCCTGATCCACGCGTCCGGCCGCTCGTTGACGGGCTCGACGAGGTCGACGGCGACCAGGACGGGTGGGCGGGGCTGTCGGAAGCCCTGCGTGTTCATCGCGTCGAGGTCGCTGCCCAGGACCAGGACGAGGTCGGCGGCGTCCCACAGGGCGCCCGCCTCCGGCGCGTGCGGCGGCAGCGGGACGAGGCACGGGTGGTCCGGTGGCAGCAGCCCGCGTCCGCCGTACGACGTGAGGACCGGCGCGCCGAGGAGCTCGGCCAGGGCCGCGACAGCAGCCCCCGCCTCGCTGGCCGTCGCCCCTCCCCCGGCCCAAACCAGCGGACGGGTGGCCGCCGTAAGCAGCTCGATCACCTCGTCCGGCACCGCGCTCACGTGCACGGCGGGGGTGGCATCCAGCAGCTCGACCGGCTCGGGCACCTCGGCGCTCAGCAGGTCGGTGGGGATCTCCACGTAGACCGGTCGCCGGGGGGCGCGCAGGGCGGCGCGGCCGGCAAGGACGACCTGCTCGTACAAGGTCGACGCGTCGTCCACGCGGACGACCGCCTTGGTCACGGGACGGAAGAACGAGGCCTGGTCCGTCGTCTCGTGGAGGACCCCCCGGTAGACCCCCGCACGGCGGACGGTGGTCGGGATGTCGGTCGCGATCACCAGCAGGGGCGAGTGGCAGGACCATGCCTCACCAGTCGCCGCGACCACGTTGGCCGCCCCGGGCCCGGTCGTGGTCAGCGCAACCCCCAACCGCCCCGTCGCCCTGGCGTAGCCGTCGGCCGCGTAGCCGGCGGTCTGCTCGTGGCGGACGCCGACAAGGCGCACACCAGATGCGGGGAACGCCTTCCAGGCCGCGAGGTTGTGCACCCCGGGCAGTCCGAAGGCGACCTCGACGTCGAGCGCCCGGAGCGCCGCGACGAGGGCGTCACCGCCGGTCGGCACCGGTCACCTCGCTCACCTGGGCGTCGGACAAGCCGAGGGACTGCAACACCTCGGCAGTGTGCTGGCCGAGCAACGGCGGCGCCCGTCGGACGCGCGGTCGGACCCCGTCGAGGCGCATCGGCGAGCCGACGACGCGCACCGGACCGGCGGGGTGGTCCACGGACTGGATCAACCCGCTCGCGGCGATCTGGGGGTCGTTGGGCAGGTCCCCCAGGGTCTGGACGACGGCGCACGGCACGCCGGCTGCGGTGAGCACCTCGACCCACTCCCCCGCCTTCCGGGTCAGGAACACCGTCGCGAGAGCCTCGGCCAGCGCGAGCCGGTCGGCGACCCGTCCGGCGTTCGTGGCCCAGCCAGGCGCTGGCGCGAGGCCGATCGCGTGGCACAGGGCGGCGAACTGGGCGTCGTTGCCCGCGCCGACGACGAGCGGGCGATCGGCGCACGGCACCGGGCCGTAGGGCGCGATGTTGGGGTGGTCGTTGCCGGTGTGAACGGGCACCTGACCGCCCACGAGGGCGTTCGCGGCCTGGTTGACCAGCATCGTCACGGCGGCCTCGAGCAGCCCCACCTCGACCCGGAGCGGTGGTGCGTCCGGACTCGGACTCCGACCCCGGGCGACCAGCCCGGCCAGTGCACCAACGGCGGCGTAGAGCCCGCTCACCACGTCGGCGACCGCCACCCCGACCTTGGTGGGCCCCGTGGTCCCGGTCACCGACATCAGCCCGCTGCGGGCCTGCGCCATGACGTCGTAGCCGGGGTTGTCCCCGTCAGGCCCGTCACCGCCGGCGCCGCGCACGGACACCCACACTGCTGAAGCACTTTCGCGCAGGTCCCCCAGCCCGAAGGCGGCCAAGTGCCGGGGCAGGAAGTTCTCGACGACGACGTCGGCCGCCTCGACGAGACGAGCCACCACGGACCGACCAGTCGGCGTCGTCAGGTCGAGGGCGACCGACCGGCGGTCGCGGTTGACCGAGAAGAAGTACGCCGCGTCGTCACCGTGGAACGGCGGCCCCCAGTGGCGGGTGTCGTCGCCGACGACCGGTCGCTCCACCTTGAGCACGTCGGCTCCGAGGTCGGCCAGGACCATGCAGCAGTACGGCCCGGCCAGCACGCGCGAGAGGTCGAGCACGCGCACCCCGCTGAGCGGACCGGATCCGTCTGGCGCCGGTGGCCAGCCCGGTCCCGCGGCCAGAGTCCTCGACAGCTCATCCACTTCCACAGGACGACCCTTCCATGCGAGGGTGATCTGCGTTACACGCAACATGCATGTAACCCGGACTAAGGGGCAGGAGCCGCCTAACCCGTGATCAACGGGACAGCATCGAACGCGAGGGGGTCGGATGCGCGCGAGAACCAGCCTGGTCACTGCCGTCCTACTGATGGCACCGCTGGCCGCATGCGGCAGCGAGAGCGACACTGCGGCGGGAGGGGCGCCCATCGTCAACTGGTACATCGGCAACGAGGGCTGGCTGCCCGACGTGATCAAGGCCTGCAACGAGCAGGCGAACGGCGCCTTCTTCCTCAAGTCCGAGAGCCTCCCGACCAACCCGGACGGCCAGCGCGAGCAACTCGTCCGGCGCCTGGCGGCCAAGGACGACTCCATCGACCTGATCGGCATGGACGTCGTCTGGACCGGCGAGTTCGGCCAGGCCGGCTGGATCGAGCCCTTCGAGCAGGGCGAGCTCGAGAACGTGGGCAGCGAGGAGAAGGTCTTCAAGGGACCGTTCGAGAGCGCCCAGTACGACGGTAAGCAGTACGGCGCTCCGCTCAACAGCAACACCCGCCTGCTCTGGTACCGCAAGAGCAAGCTCGGCGACCGGCCGGTCCCGGAGACCTGGGACGAGCTGTTCAAGACCGCTGAGGAGCTCAACAGCCCGATCCAGGAGACCGGGGCCCGCGCCGAGTCGATGGTGGTGCTCTTCAACGCCCTGGTGAACGGCGCCGGCACGACCATCGTCGAGCCGGGCGACGACGGCGAGGCCAAGGTGGTGCTCGAGGAGGGCGCCACGATCAAGGCGCTCGAGATCATGAAGCGGCTCGGACAGGCGCCGGTCGCGCCTGCCGGGCAGTCCAACCTGGGCGAGGACGACAACCGCCTCGCCTTCCAGTCCGGCGACAGCACCAGCGCCTTCATGATCAACTGGCCGTTCGTCTACCCGAGCGTGGTCGAGGCCGACCCCGAGCTCGCCAAGGACTACGGCTGGGCGCCGTTCCCCTCGGTGGAGAAGGGAGAGCCGCCGGCCGCACCGCTCGGTGGTTACAACCTCGGCATCAGCTCCTTCACCGAGGACCGCGAGGCGACGGTCGCCGCGATCAACTGCCTGACGTCCCCGGAGCAGCAGCGCACGATCGCGACCAAGGGCGGCCAGCCGCCGGTGCTGCGAGAGCTGGCCGAGGACCCCGAGATCATCAAGGACCTGCCGTTCCTGCCGCTGATGACCGAGCAGCTCGACACGGCCGTGCCCCGTCCGGTGACGCCGACCTACAACGACGTCAGCCTCGCGGTCCGCACGGTGTTGCACCCGCTGAGCTCGATCAGCGACACCAAGAAGGAGTACGACGAGCTGAAGGACCTGCTCCAGAAGGCACTCGACAGTCAGGCGGTGCTGTAGATGAGCACGACGACCGACGCCGGCTCGCGCCGGCTGGGTGCGCCGGAGCCGACCGGTCGCAAGCCGGCCAAGCGCAGCACGGACCGGGCACAGGCTGAGCGACGCCTCGGCCTCAAGCTGGCCGCTCCGGCAGCGATCCTCATGCTGGCCGTCACGGCCTTCCCGATCCTCTACGCGATCTGGCTGAGCCTGCAGCGCTACGACCTCCGCAACCCCGACGACAAGGGCTTCGTCGGGCTGAGCAACTACCTCCTGGTCCTCGGCGACGGCACCTGGTGGACGGCCGTCGGCTCGACCACGCTGATCACCGTGGTCAGCGTCTTCCTCGAGCTGGTCATCGGGCTTGCCTTCGCCCTCGTCATGCACCGGGCGATCTTCGGCCGTCGCACGGTGCGCACCGCGATCCTCGTCCCGTACGGGATCATCACCGTCATCTCGGCGTTCGCGTTCGCGTTCGCCGTGGCGCCCGACACCGGCTTCCTCCCCGGTTCGGCAGATCCGCTCAGCAGCACTGCGGGATCGTTCGCGACGATCATCCTCACCGAGGTGTGGAAGACGACCCCGTTCATGTCGCTGCTTCTGTTGGCCGGCCTCGCAACCGTCCCCGAGGAGATGCAGGAGGCCGCGAAGGTCGACGGGGCCACGGCGTGGCAACGGCTGTGGAAGATCACGCTGCCGAACATGAAGGGCGCGATCATGGTCGCCCTGCTGTTCCGGGCGCTCGACGCCTTCCGGATCTTCGACACGGTCTTCGTGCAGACCAAGGGGGCCCTGAACACCCAGACGATCAGCGGGCTCGGCTACAACGCCCTGGTCAGCCGGGTCAACCTCGGCCTCGGGTCGGCGATCTCGATCCTGCTGTTCCTGATGATCATCGCGATCGCCTTCGTGTTCGTGAAGCTCTTCAAGACCAACCTGGGCACCGTGAAGGGTCAGGACTGATGACGGCCACGACGTTGGGCGCAGAGCAGGTCGGCGCCGGGGGCGGCAAGAACCTCGAGGCGGGCGGCCCGCGCAAGCCCCGCGGGAACCCCTCCCCGGAGCCGGGCAACAGCCTCGTCTGGAAGATCGGCGTCGCGGCGGTCGTGATCTACGCGATGTTCCCCGTGCTCTGGATCCTCTCGCTGTCGCTCAAGTCCGACGCCACCATCGCGGACGGCCATCTCATCCCGCGTGAGATCACCGGCCAGAACTACTCGGACATCTTCACCAGCGGGGAGTTCGTCCGGCCGCTGATCAACTCGATCGGGATCTCGCTGATCACCACCCTGATCGCTGTCGTGGTGGCCTCTTTCGCGGCCTACGCCATCGCCCGGCTCGCCTTCCCCGGCAAGGGTCTGCTGCTGTCGGGGGCGCTCGCGATCGCCATGTTCCCCCCGGTATCGATCATCGGCCCGCTGTTCGACATCTGGCGGGTGACCGGCCTCTACGACACCTGGCTGGGCTTGATCCTCCCGTACCTCACCTTCGCCCTGCCGTTGGCCATCTGGACCCTCGCGGCGTTCTTCCGCGAGATCCCGTTCGACCTCGAGCAGGCCGCTCAGGTCGACGGCGCGACGCCCTACCAGGCGTTCCGCAAGGTGATCCTGCCGCTGGCCCTGCCAGGCGTGTTCACCAGCGCGATCATCGTCTTCATCTTCTGCTGGAACGACTTCCTGTTCGCCATCTCTCTGACCTCCACCCAGAACGCCCGCACCGTCCCTGCGGCGACCGCGTTCTTCACGGCCAGCAGCAACTTCGTCAACCCGACCGGACAGATCGCGGCGGCGGCCATCGTCGTCACCGTGCCGATCATCATCATGGTGCTGGTCTTCCAGCGCCGCATCGTCGCCGGCCTCACCGCCGGCGCTGTGAAGGGATAGGGAGCCCCCGTGTCTTCGATCACCATGCGAGGCATCACCAAGCGCTACGCCGACGGCACCGAGGCCGTCAGCAACGTCGACATGGACATCGCTGACGGCGAGTTCGTCATCCTGGTCGGGCCGTCCGGCTGCGGGAAGTCCACCCTGCTGCGGATGATCGTCGGCCTGGAGGACATCTCCGAGGGCGAGATGATGATCGGCGACGAAGTGGTGAACGATCGCGCCCCCAAGGACCGGGACCTCGCGATGGTCTTCCAGAACTACGCCCTCTACCCCCACCTGTCGGTGCGCGAGAACATGGCGTTCCCGTTGCGCCTGGCCAAGGTGCCTGACGCTGAGGTGACCTCACGGGTGGAGGACGCCGCCAAGGTCCTCGAGCTCACCGAGAACCTCGACCGCAAGCCGGCCAACCTCTCAGGTGGCCAGCGGCAGCGGGTGGCGATGGGCCGCGCCATCGTCCGCGACCCCAAGGCGTTCCTGTTCGACGAGCCGCTGTCGAACCTCGACGCCAACCTGCGTGTGCAGATGCGCACCGAGATCGCCCGCATCCAGAAGAAGTACGGCACGACCACGGTCTACGTCACGCACGACCAGACCGAGGCCATGACCCTCGCCGACCGGGTCGCCGTGCTGCGAAAGGGCGTGGTGCAGCAGGTGGACTCGCCCCGTAACCTCTACAACTCCCCGGCCAACCTGTTCGTCGCTGGCTTCATCGGGTCCCCCTCGATGAACTTGGTGCCGGGGCGGCTGAGCGGCAGCCGGCTCGAGCTGCCGTTCGGCACGATGGACCTGCCCGACGAGGTGGCGCAGCGCCTCGCCGACGGCTCAGACGGGGCTCAGGCCGGTGAGCGACAGGTCATCGTGGGCATCCGGCCGGAGCACTTCGAGGACGCCTCCCTGGTGGGTGACACGTCGCAGGGCATGACGTTCACGAACCGGGTCGACTCGATCGAGTGGCTCGGCTCCGAGCTCTACGCCTACCTGCCCTACACGGGCGCCGAGGCCATCGCCCAGCAGCTCGGTCAGCTGGCCGGGGACCTCGACATGGAGCAGTCGAGCGGCGATGAGAGCCAACTGGTGACTCGGCTCGACGCCGCCAGCAGGGTCGAGGAGGGCAAGGACGCCGAGCTCTGGCTCGACGCTCGGCGCATCCACCTGTTCGACCCCGAGACCGGTGAGGCGCTCGCTCGACCCCCGGTCGTCTGACCGCTCGCGACCCGCACGACCCGCCCCGCGGCCTCAGCCGCGGGGCCGGCGTACGTTCCCTGTCTCTTCCCCCGTCGCGATCATGGAGTTGTTGCTCGTCCGGGAGCGTGACGAGCGAGCAACAACTCCATGATCGGCGGAGTCCCGGTCGCACAGAACCCCCACGAGCGGGCCGAGCTCAGTCCCGGCGCTTGCCCTTCGGCTCGCGCAGGGCCAGCCGCTCGATGACCGAGTCGTCCCACCGGTGGGTGCGCAGCACGAGGTAGCGGTCCTTGGCGAAGCGCAGGTAGGTCTGCGCGTCGAGAGCGCCCTGCCCCGGGTGCAGTCCGGCCTCCCTCAGCATCGACAGCACAGGTTCGTACTCGTCGCTGAACCACTCGAGGGCGACGGCGGCGCGGTCGAGGAACTGCGCCCGCTCCTGCATGCGGCGGTAGCCCCACGCCTCGACGCCCTCGGCGAGGACGGCCCAGTCGTCCGGGGCGGTGAGCGAGATGCGCTTGCGGAGCGACGCGGGCAGCGGGACCCGCTCGAAGAAGAGCCGCTCGTGACCCTTGAGCGGCAGGTCCGACAGGCGGAGCTCAGCGCCGGCGCCGACCGCAGTCCGGACGAGGGTCACCCGGGCAGACACGACCTCACGGCCGAGGGCGCGCAGCACGGCGACCCGGTGGTGGCCGTCGCGGACGAAGTGCACCTCGCCGACGCGGTAGAGCTCGACCGGCGGCAGGTCCTGGCCCCTGCGGACCGCAAGGGCGAGCCGCTCGAAGCGGGTCCGGGTCAGGTCGCTGGTCGGCCGGAACTGCCGGTCGAAGCCGGTGCGCCGGTCCACTGACCCCACGATGCTGTCCAGCTCGACCATCTGCAGACCGAGGTGCTGCTCGCCGCGGTGACCGAGCGCGCCGACGACCTCGTCAAAGGGCATCAGCACATCGACGTCGCCCTCGCGCATGCGCAGCCGGGCGCCCAGACGGGCCAGGACGGCGTTGCGGCGGGCCCGGGCGAAGTCGTCCCGCGAGTCAGCAGCAGGAAAACCGGTCTCCACGACAGGCCCCCTCCCCCGCGCCGTGGCCAGCACACACCTTTGACCCAGCGTACGAGTCCCCGATCACACGCCAGGGTTCACTAGCCTCAGCGCCATGTCCCTCGACCCGCAGGCGCTCCCTCCCGCGGTGCGGGAGTTCCTCGCGCAGCGGCATCTCGCGACCCTGACGACCCTGCGCCCCGACGGCTCCCCGCACGTCGTCGCGGTCGGCTTCACGTGGGACTCCGAGGCACAGCTGGTCCGGGTGATCACCAACGGCGGCTCCCGCAAGGCGGCGCACGTGCGCGCTGGCTCGCCCCGGGCAGTCGTCGCCCAGGTCGACGGACGGCGCTGGCTGTCGCTGGAGGGCGTGCCCGTCGTGAGCGACGACCCCGCTCGCGTCGCGGAGGCGGTCCGCCGCTATGCCGAGCGCTACCGGACGCCGAGCGTCAACCCGTCCCGCGTGGTTCTCGAGATCGCGATCGACCGAGTGCTGGGCACGACCGGTCCGGCCACCGCCTGACGACAGGATTACGGCCCGATGGGCGGGACGGAGCGACCCTCCCAGGGCGTGCTCAGCACGACCGTGGTGCGCGTGCTGACGCCGGCCGCGGCGCGTACGTCCTGCAGCAGCTGCTCCAGATCGGCCGGGCCGGTCACCCGCACCTGCAGGATGTAGCTCTCCTCGCCCGCCACGCTGTGGCACGCCTCGATCGCCGTCAGGTGACGGAGCCGTTCAGGCGCGTCGTCCGGAGCGGCGGGGTCGATGGGCTGGATCGAGATGAAGGCCGACAGCGGAAGGCCTGCGGTGATCGGATCGAGCCGGGCGGTGTAGCCCTGGACGGCCCCTCGCTGCTCCAGCCTCCGGACCCTCTGGTGCACGGCGCTGGTCGACAGTCCGGTGTCGCGGGCGAGGTCGGCGTAGCTGCGGCGACCGTCCTCAACGAGCAGGGACAGCAGCTGCCGGTCCAGGTCGTCGAGAGGTGGCTGGCCGGTCACGAGTGCAGCCCTCCGAGGCGGGTTCCCGGGACTCTTGAGCAGGTGCGAGCGGTGAACACGCCGCAACGGTATCCGCGCCGAAGCGGAACGTCTGCGAAGGTGGTCCGCGTGCCCGGACAGCTCACCCTCCTCGACGCCCCCTCGCTCTGGTACCGCGCGTTCCACGGGGTCCCGGAGTCGATCACGGCGCCGGACGGCAGCCCGGTGAACGCCGTGCGCGGGACGCTCGACATCGTCGCCCGCCTCGTCCGTGACACCCGTCCGGCCCGGCTGGTCGCGTGCCTGGACAACGACTGGCGACCGGCGTTCCGGGTCGCGGCTGTGCCGTCGTACAAGAGCCACCGGCTGACCGAGAACGGCGCCGAGGCCGAGCCGGAGAGCCTTGGCCCGCAGGTCGCCGTCCTGCTCGAGGTCCTGGAGGCGGTCGGCATCGCGACTGCGGGCGTCAACGGCTACGAGGCCGACGACGTGCTCGGCACCCTGTCGGCCCGCGAGAGCGGCCCTGTCGACGTCGTCAGCGGCGACCGCGACATGTTCCAGCTCGTCAGCGACGACGGTCCGGTCCGCGTTCTCTACAGCGTTGAGAAGATGAAGCCGTACGGCGTTGCCGACGTCGCGGCGAAGTACGGGATCCCGGGGATCGGCTACGCCGACTATGCCGTCCTGCGCGGAGATCCCAGTGACGGCCTGCCCGGCGTGAAGGGGGTCGGGGACAAGACGGCCGCTGCGCTGATCGGCCGGTTCGGCAGCATCGAGGCGATGCTCGCTGCGCTCGACACTGACGACGAGGCGGGCTTCCCGGCGGGGTCGCGAGCCAAGCTGTCGGCCGCCCGCAACTACCTGGAGGTCGCGCCGGCCGTGACGCGCACCGTACGCGACCTACCGATCCCTGAGCTCGACGATGCCCTGCCGCAGACCCCGCGACACCCTGAGCGCTTGGTCGAGCTCGCCGACCGCTGGGGCCTGGACAACCCACTCGACCGGCTTCTCGCCGCCTTCGAGGTGGCTCACGCCCGATGACCCCACACCCGAGGAGAGCCGCATGACGAGCCTGGCTGACCGCACGATCGAGGCCGACCGGCGCACGTACGAGCGGACCGCTGCCCTGGTGCGCGGACTGTCCGACGACGACCTCGTCCGCCCGTCCGGCGCCTCGGCATGGACCGTGGCTCAGGTGGTGTCCCACCTCGGGAGCGGCGCCGAGATCCACGCCGACAACCTGCATGCTGCGCTCGCAGGAAACCAGCGTCCCGCTGACGCGAACCAGACCGTCTGGGCGCGGTGGGACGCGATGTCACCCCGCGAGCAGGCCGACGGGTTCCTTGAGTCCGGGCCAGCCCTGGTGGCGGCCTACGCCGGGCTCGACGGCGCCGAGCGCGACATCCTGCGGATCGACATGGGCTTCCTGCCCGAGCCGGCCTCGCTCGAGCTGTTCACCGGGATGCGCCTGAACGAGGCCCTGCTCCACGCGTGGGACATCGAGGTGGCCTTCGACGAGCGGCCGCCCTCCCCGAGGACGACGCCGCTGTCCTGGTCGAGCAGCTGCGCGGGCCACTCGGGTTCCTGCTCGGCTTCATCGCGAAGCCGGACGTGCTGGACGGTCGTACGGCGAACCTGCTGGTGCGGACCACCGCTCCGCAGTCGGTGCTCGGGCTCTGGCTGCGTGACGGCGTGGAACTGGGTGACGCGCCGACCGCACCGGACGGTGAGCTGTCCCTGCCGCTCGAGGCGCTGCCGCGCCTGCTCACCGGGCGCCTAACTCCGTCGCGAACTCCAGAGCAGGCGCAGGTCGCCGGCTCGGTGTCGCTGGACGACCTGCGCAGGGTGTTCCCCGGCTACTGACGCTGACGGGCGGGGCCTCAACCACCGGAGTGGAAGGCCCCTGCGTCGTCCGGGGGCGTCGGGTCGTCGCGGTCGCGCAGCCAGTGCTCCGGCAGCACCACGTGTCGCGGTCCCTGCACATGACCCCGGGGCAAGAGCTCGGCGCCCGGGGGCAGGACGGCGGCCGGGTCCAGGGCGTCGAGCAGGCTGTCGAGCTCCACCAGCGACGAGGCCATCGCGAGGCGCTTGCGGGCGTGCCCGCCGACCGGGTAGCCGGTGAGGTACCACCCGGTGTGCCGCCGGAAGTCGCGCACCGCGAACCCCTCGTCGCCGCGGGCCTCGACCAGCAGCCGGGCGTGGAGCTTCATCACCGGTACCACTTCGCCGATGCGCGGCGGTGGCAGGGGCTCTCGGCCGGCGAAGGCATCGGCCAGATCGCGGAACAGCCACGGCTTGCCCAGGCAGCCGCGTCCGACCACGACCCCGTCACACCCCGTCTCAGCCATCATGCGCAGCGCGTCGGACGCCGCCCAGATGTCACCGTTGCCGAGCACGGGGACGTCCGTCACGACCTGCTTGAGCCGGGCGATGGCCGACCAGTCGGCTCGCCCGGAGTAGAACTGCTCGGCCGTGCGCGCGTGCAGCGCCACCGCGGCTGCGCCCTCGTCGGCCGCGCGGCGACCGGCCTCGAGGTAGTTGAGGTTCTCGTCGTCGATGCCCTTGCGCATCTTCACCGTGACCGGCACGTCCCCCGCCGCGCGGACGGCCGCCCGGACCAGGGCTGCGAACAGGACCGGGTGAGCCGGCAGGGCCGAGCCACCGCCGCGCCTGGTCACCTTCGGCGACGGGCAGCCGACGTTGAGGTCGACGTGGTCGACGCCGTCCTCCTGCACCAGCTTGGTGACGGCCGCGCCGACGATGGCCGGGTTCGTGGCGTAGAGCTGGATGCTGCGTACGGACTCGTCAGCGCCGAAGGAGGCGCGGCGGGAGGTGGTCTCGTTGACCTCGAGAAGGGCGCGTGCCGAGACCATCTCGCTGACGTAGAGCCCCGCACCGTAGGACCGGCACAACGAGCGGTAGGCGGCGTTGGTCACGCCGGCCATGGGCGCCAGGACGACCGGGAGCTCGACGGTCAGGGGCCCGATGCGCAGCGGGGCGGTGCCCAGCGCGGTCATGAGCTCGAGGTCCAGAGGTCGACGATCTGCACGTCGAGCTCGGCCAGCATCGTGCGCAGCAGCGGCAGGGACAGGCCGATGACCGTGCCAGGGTCGCCGACGATGCCGTCGACGAACGGCGCGGACCTGCCGTCGAGGGTGAAGGCACCCGCGACGTGGAGCGGCTCACCGCTCGCGACGTAGGCGGCGATCTCATCGTCGGTGGGCCGTCCGAAGCGCACCTGGGTAGCGCCGACAGCGCTGGCGGTGCGCCCGGACGCTGCGTCGACGAGGACCTGCCCGGTCAGCAGAATGCCGGTCTCGCCACGCATGCGCTTCCACCTGGCGGTCGCGTCGGCGGCGTTGGCCGGCTTGCCGAGGACCTCACCGCCGAGCTCGAGCATCGAGTCGCACCCGAGCACGAGTCCCTCCGGAAGCCCTTCGGCCACCGCCGCGGCCTTGCGGCGGGCCAGCTCGAGGACCAGCTCGCGCGGGTCGGCCGCCGTCACCTCCGACTCGTCGACTCCGCTCACCACGACCGACGGGTCGAGCCCGGCATCGCGCAGCAGCCTCAGCCGCGCCGGCGAGGCGCTGGCGAGCACAAGTCGGGGAGACGTCACGCCGCCTCACGCTACCGGCGGGGGATGAGGCGAGCCGACCTCGGCGCGTACAAGGATCCGCGAGAACGAGCCGCGTGCTTCAGGAGGGCCACCACTCCAGAGCCTGCCGACGGCGGATCGCTTGGGGGTCACTTCGTGTACGGGTTCAGACCCGTCCGCTTGCTGTAGGTGTCGAGGGCCGCGGCGCCATGCACCTTCACCAACCACACGACCATGGCCTCATCATCCTGGAGCAGCAAGAGCAGGGCCTCGACAGGAGTACTCCGGTGCATCGCGACGTAGCAACGGACCGGGCGCGCCGGGTCCTTCGCAAGTTCAAGCAGGCGCTGCGGGGTAGTTCGGAGGTTGCGAGCCTCCAGCACCCGCAGGTGACCCTGATAGCGGAGCCGGGCCGCGTTGCGGCTCGCCTGCTGGGACTCATCGATGATGCGTCTCTCCCCCGCGCGCTAGTCCTGCTCGTCATGGAGGCGCCAGGCACCGGTTGTGCTGTTGACGACGACGGCAAAGAAGGCGCCGTCACCCGGGAGGGTCACGCCAGTCGGAAGTACGCCGCGCACAACGGCAGCAAGCGCCTGCGCTCTCGACCTCGACGTGCCCTGCACGGGCCTCACCCACTCAGCCGACGCTGCTGTAGGCGACGACACCCCGGCGTACGGCGTCGATCGCCTTGCGGGTTGTCCGTCGGAGCGCGACCCCGTCGGGCGACACGTCCTCGGCGACGGCGGCGACCTGGCTGAGCAGGTCGATCAGCTGCTTGCACGAGCGGACGAAGTCCCCGGCGGTGAGGTCGGTCTCGCTGTTGAGGACTTCTTCGAGCGGGGCGCCGCTGGCCCAGCGCCAGACCGCCCAGCTGAAGCCGGGGTCGGGGCGACGCAGGAACTGCACGCCGGCGTCGGTCTCGGCCTGCCCGAGCACCGTCCAGATCCGGTCCATCTCAGCGAGTGCAGTCTGGACCCGGCCGGCCGGCACGACCGGGTGCGACTCCTCGGGCCGACGGCTGGAGTAGACGAGGGCCGACACGACGGCGGCCAGCTCGGCCGGACCGAGGTCGTCCCACAGCCCCGCCCGCAGGCTCTCGACCGTGAGCAGGTCGGACTCGCTGTAGACGCGAGCGAGTGCCTGGCCCGACTCGGTGACCTGCTCACCCGCGAGGTAGCCGAGCTCGTCGAGCACGGCGCACACCCGGTCGAAGGTCCGCGCGATGGAGCTGGTCTTGCCGGCGACGCGGCGCTCCAGCGCATCGGTCTCGCTTCGCAGCCGGACCGACCGCTCGGCCCAGCGCAGGTGGGTCTCGCGCTCGTCGCAGCCGTGGACCGGGTGCCGCCGGAGGGCGACCCGGAGCGCAGCCAGCTCGCCGTCGTCGGCCGCAGCGGACCGCCGACGACTCCGCCGGGGCTCTCCGACGATGTCGAGGTTGCGCAGGGACGAGGCCAGGTCGCGGCGAGCCTGCGGTGACCGGTGGTCGAACTGCTTCGGCACGCGCAGACGGCCGACCGGCTCGACGGCGGACGGGAAGTCGGTCACGGCCAGCCGTCCCGCCCACCGGTCCTCGGTGAGCATCAGCGGGTGGGCGTCGCCGTTGGCCGACAGCCCAGGGTCGAGCACGACGGCAAGCCCGGCTCGCCGACCGCTCGGGACGCGTACGACGTCGCCGGGCCGCAGGGCCTCCAGCGACTTCGCGGCCGCAGCCCGGCGGTCGCTCGCGCCCTGTCGAGCCAGGTCGCTCTCGCGTCGCTTCAGCTCGGCGCGCAGTCGGGCGTAGTCGTCGACGTCACCCAGGTGGCAGGTCGCCGATTCCCGGTAGCCAGCGAGTCCTTCGAGGTTGCGGGTGATCTGGCGGGCCAGCCCGACGACCGAGGCATCGGCCTGGAACTGCGCGAAGGAGCTCTCCAGGAGCGTCCGCGCCTGATCCCGTCCGAGGTTGCCCACGAGGTTGACCGCCATGTTGTACGACGGACGGAAGCTGGACCGGAGGGGGTAGGTGCGGGTGGACGCGAGGCCGGCCACGGACTTCGGGCTGAGCCCGGGTTGCCAGAGCACGACGGCGTGGCCCTCGACGTCGATCCCCCGTCGGCCGGCGCGACCGGTCAGCTGGGTGTACTCCCCCGGCGTGATGTCTGCGTGCGTCTCACCGTTCCACTTGCTGAGCTTCTCGAGGACCACCGAGCGGGCCGGCATGTTGATGCCCAGCGCGAGGGTCTCGGTGGCGAACACCGCCTTGACCAGCCCGTCGAGGAACAGCTGCTCGACGACCTCCTTGAACGTCGGGAGCATTCCGGCGTGGTGCGCGGCGAACCCGCGCTGCAGGCCGTCGAGCCACTCCCAGTAGCCGAGCACCTGCAGGTCCTCGCGCGGCAGCTCCGCCGTGCGCCGTTCGACGACGCGGCGGACCTGCTCTGCCTCCTCGGAGGTGTTCAAGCGGAGTCCTGAGCGGACGCACTGCTGCACGGCGGCCGCGCACCCGGCGCGGCTGAAGATGAAGGTGATGGCGGGGAGCAGGCCCTGACTGTCGAGCCGAGCGAGGACCTCCGACCGGCTCGTGGTGAGTCGGCGGTGACCACCCCCGGCTCCGGGCCGTCCGGCCCGGCCCCTCGACGGCAGACGACCCTCGTCGCGGGCGATGCGCTCCAGCAGGGGGTTGACCTCGTCCTTCTCGAAGAGGTCGAACAGCCGGGTGCCCACCAGCACGTGCTGCCACAGGGGTACTGGACGGTGCTCCTCGACCACGATCTCGGTGTCGCCGCGCACGGTCACCAGCCACGCCCCGAACTCCTCGGCGTTGCTGACGGTGGCCGACAGCGAGGTGACCTGCACGTCGTCTGCCAGGTGGATGATCACCTCCTCCCAGACCGCGCCGCGTTCGCGGTCCGCCAGGTAGTGCACCTCGTCCATCACCACGTGGGACAGACCCCGCAGGCGCTCACTCGAGCCGTCGCCACCACGGCCGCGGGCGTAGAGCATGTTGCGCAGCACCTCGGTGGTCATGACGACGACGTCGGCGTCGCCGTTGACCGCGTTGTCGCCCGTGAGCAGTCCGACGCGTTCGGGGCCGTAGCGGGCCACGAGGTCGGCGTACTTCTGGTTGGACAGCGCCTTGATCGGGGTCGTGTAGAAGCACTTTCGGCCCTCGCGCAGCGCGAGGTGCACAGCGAACTCCCCGACGACCGTCTTGCCGGCGCCCGTCGGAGCCGCGACCAGGACGCCGCGACCCGCTTCGAGCGCCGCGCAGGCTGTGCGCTGGAAGGCGTCGAGCCCGAAGGGGTAGCCGATCTCGAACTCCGCGAGGGCGGGGCCGCTCTGCGAGCGGCGGAACGCGGCGTAGCGCTCGGCCGGTGGCGCACCCTCGGGCCGTACCGCCTCCGTGCTCACGCGGTCAGGTTACGTCGCGGTCCGTCTCTGCGCCCGGCACCGGCTCGAGCGCGGAGGGCCGCTCGTCAACGAACGAGGTCTCATCGTCACCGAGCAGCTCGAGGTCCGCCGAGCCCGGTTCCACCGCCGAGCGTCCCCGTCGGCGTCGCTCCCGGAGGCGGGCCACGACGATGCAGCTCTCGTAGAGCAGGTAGAGCGGCACGGCCATGGCGAGGAAGGTGAAGGGGTCCTGCGACGGCGTGAGCAGCGCCGTGGACACAGCGATCCCGAGGACCATCCCGCGTCGCCACGAGCGCATCCTCGACGCGGGGAAGACTCCCACGAGGTTGAGGAACAGGACGACCACCGGAAACAGGAAAGCCACCCCGAAGGCGAGCAGGGTGAGGGTGACGAAGGACAGGTAGCTGTTGATCGACGTCAGGGCGACGATCTCTCCGCCCCCGAACGAGAGGAGGAACTCGAGGCCCCGCGAAAGCGTGAAGTAGGCGAAGACGACCCCGGTCGCGAACAGCACCAACGACGAGCAGAGGAACGCTACGGCGTAGCGCCGCTCGTGGCGGTGCAGCCCGGGTGTGATGAAGGCGCCCAGCTGGTAGAGCCAGACCGGGGCGGAGGCGACCACTCCGACGATGAACGCGACTCTCAGCGACACGGAGAACTGCGAGAAGACGTCGAACGCGAACAGGTCGCACTGCCCGGGTCGCACCGCAGCACTCTCTGCCACGGCCGTGGTGCAGTACGGCCGCTTGATCACCTCGAAGAGCTGCTCGCGGAAGACGAGGCCGACGACGACGCACACGCCGAGGGCCAGGAGCGAGACGGCCAAGCGGTTCCGCAACTCGCGCAGGTGATCGACGAGCGCCATCTGCCCGTCCGGCGTGCGGCCCCCCGAACGCCGACCCCTGCGCCTGGCAAGGGCGGTCACGACTACGGCTGGCGCTGCGGCGACTGCTCGGTGCCCGCGGCGTCGAGCGGCGCCGGCACGGCAACAGGGGCCGGGGGTGTGATCGCCGTCGGAGGCGTGATCGGGGCAGGCGGGGCGATCGGGGCGACAGCCGGTGCGACGTCGGAGGTCGGGGCGGTCGGTGTGTCGTCGTCGCGCAGGCCCTTGGTCTCGGCCTTGAAGATCCTCAGGGACCGGCCCAAGGATCGGGAGGCGTCAGGAAGCCGCTTCGCCCCGAACAGCACCATGATCAGCAGGACGATCAGGAAGATTTCCATGGTACCGATGTTGGGCACGTGACGGGCTCCTTCGCAGTGACGACCCCCCCAGGCTACTCCGCGAAGGTGAACGGCGGCCGTCTGGCGCACGGCCACGTGTCGCGGGTGTCCGGGTCGGTGGGGAGCCCGGGCTCGGGACGGGTAGCCCGGAGAACCCGTCGGCGATGCGCTGAGCCTCGGCCATGGTGCGCCCGAGGGCCTTCACCTGACGCCACAGGCCGAGCAGCAGCACGGCGAGCAGGGCCAGCGAGCCGAGGGCGAGGGCGACGCCGAGCAGGATCCAGAGCACGAGCCGAGGCTAGTCCCGCCCGGCGGGTCGCGCAGCCTCAGGTCCGGACAGCTGCTCCGGCCGCGGCGGACAGCAGGTCGGTCGTGCCGAGGTGCAGGGCGAAGTCGAGCAGGTCGTCGTACGACAGCCGCGGGCCCTCCTTGGGCTCCAGGGCCTCGCCGGGGACGTCCCAGACGCGGGCCGGCACGCCGCCGGAGACCAGCAGCGAGACGATGTGGTCGTCAGCCGGCTTGCGCACCTCGTCGTGGCACGTGGGGCAGCCGAAGGCGTAGTACGACAGGGGGGCGTGGCTGCAGACCATGAGCGATACGTCGCCCGGGGTCAGCTCGACCTCGCCGCAGGTGGGGCAGGACGCCTTGATCGTGGTCATGTCCGATCTCCTCCGTCGTGCCGCGTTGCTGCGACATCTACGGCTTCGGCAGCGCGGCCCGTGGGCTTGACCCCGAGGACGGGTGGCGGCCGGATGGCTACGACGAGTCAGGCGCGGTACGCCGCAAGGGCCAACGCGGCATCGGCCCGCACGGCGTCGGCGAGCTCGGCGGGTGCCAGGACCCGGCCCTGGTCGCCGAGCCGCAGCGCGAGCCGACGCACCCAGGAGGTGTCGCGGACCCGGAGCCGGACGACCATGCCGCCGTCAGCCGACTCCACCACGGACTCGCAGGGGTGGTAGTCCGCCACCCACGCGGCGGCGGGTCGCAGCGCCAGGGTGACCAGCAGGTCGTCGGGCCCGGGGCGGAACAGGCCCTGGCTGACGTCGCGGTGCACCACTCCGGGCGGAGGTTCGGCCGGCTCGTCCAGCACCGTCACGGACTCCATCCGGTCCAGGCGGAACAGGCGTACGCCCTCGGCTCGGCGGCACCAGCCTTCGAGGTAGCTGCGCCCCTCGACCAGCAGGAGCCGCATCGGGTCGACGTCCCGCTCGGTCGTCTCGTCCCGGCCGGGGACGTAGTAGGCGAGGTGCAGGCGACGCCTCTCGTCGAGGGCGGACTGCAGCACGGGCAGCACCCGCTGCTCCCCCTCGACAGCCACCTCGACCCGAGCGGCCGGCCCCGCCGCGGCGCCCGCGGCCTGCTCGATCTTGACCAGAGCCCGGTGGACCGTGTCCCGTTCGGACAGCCCTGGAGTGTCGGCCAGCGCTCGCAGCGCGACGATCAGGGCGAGGGCCTCGTCCACGGTGAGGCGGAGCGGCCGGGTGACACCGGCCGGCTCCAGCAGCGTGACGGTGTCGCCCTCGAACTCCACGTCGATGAGGTCGCCCGGGCCGTGACCGGGCAGTCCGCAGACCCACAGCAGGTTCAGGTCCTTGCGCAGCCGCTCCTCGCTGATCCCGAAGGTGTCTGCGACCTCCGACAGCTGCACGCCAGGCCGTGAGAGCAGGTACGGCACGAGCGCCAGCAGCCGCGGGAGCTGGCCCATCGCCGGCGTCGTCATGAGCGCTGGGCCGTTGTGAAGTGGGCCATCATGAAGCCAGCCCCTCGAGCCGAGACACGACGGCCTCGCGCGCCTCGGGCGGCGTGAGCACCACGGCGTCGGCGCCGTAGCCGGTGACCCGGTCTGCGAAGCGCGACGGGTCGGAGAAGCCGACGTCGACGAGGGTCCAGCCCTCCCGGTCAGGATCGGGTCCGGTGGCGGTCGCGGCTCGGCGCAGCTCCCACCCGGCTCCTGGTCGCAGCGAGACCCGGGCCGTGGTCCTCGGTTCATCCACTGACGTACGCGCCACCGCGCCCCTGAGGTCGACACCCGGCGGAGGGACGACCGACCCGGGTTCGCCAGTCACCTTGACCACGCCGGCGATTCGGGACATGCGGAACACACGCGGGGCATCGCGGTCGACGTCGTGGCCGACGACGTACCAACGGCCTCGCCAGGACACGACGCCCCAGGGGTCGACGTGCCGCTCCTGGGCGGCGCCACCGGCGGCGCGGTGCGTGAACGTCAGGGACCGGCCGTCACGGACTGCGGCGAGGCACGCCGCGAACGCAGGCTCGTTGGCCCCCACCCTCGGCTCGAGGGCTGCGGGCGCGCTCGGCGAGTCCACCCCGGCGGCCCGGAGCTTGAGCAGGGCCGAGCCGGTCGCACCGGCGAGCGGGGCCGACTGCCACAGCCGAGCGGCGAGCCCGAGGGCCGCGGCCTCGTCGGGCTCGAGCGTGATCTCGGGGAGCTCGTAGTCGCGCCGCGCGATCCGGTAGCCGGGCTCGTCGTCGTGCGCGGCGCTGTCCGTGCCGGTCTCCAGAGGGATGCCGAGCTCGCGCAGCTCGTCCTTGTCCCGCTCGAACATGCGCCGGAAGGACTCCTCGGTGTCCTGCTCGTAGCCCGGGACCGCCGCCCGGATCTCCTGCACGGACAGGTAGCGCCGCGTCGCCAGCAGGCAGATGACCAGGTTGAGCAGACGCTCGGTCTTCTTGGCCGACATGGCGCCGACGTTAGCCTGCAGCGGTCCAGGACCGGCTGATCTGGGACCGGATGGCCTGACACAGGAGGTGCGCGGTGGTGAGGTGGCGTCGCGGCTCTGTGGTGGCTGTCGGGCGCTCTTGGCCCGGCTCGGTCGAGCTCACCGTCGAGCTGCCGGGCGGGACCACCGTCGCCGCCCTGGCCCACCCGGCCCTGGTCGGCACCCCCCGCACGGGCGACGTCGTGCTGCTGAACGTCGGGGCGCTCGACCTCGGCCTCGGCACCGGCGGCTACGCCCTCGTGGTTGCGCTGCCTGACCGGCTCCCGTCGGACGTCGAGGGACCTGGGCACCTGGTGAAGGCCCGCTACACGCCGCTCCAGGCCGTCGTCCTGGGGGTCGACGAGCAGGACGCCCCGGCGCACGCGCTACTGGCCGAGGGTGAGCCGCTCGAGCCCCCCGGCACCCCCGTCGTCGTGGCGGACCTGCACTCCTCGCTCCCGGCGGTCCTCGCCGGGCTCCTGGCAGCCCGACCCGCGACGCGTGTGGCATACGTCATGACCGACGGTGGCGCTCTGCCGCTGTGGCTGTCGCGGACGGTCGCCGCTGTCCAGGAGTCGCTCGTCGGGACGGTCACGGTGGGTCAGGCGTTCGGTGGCGACCTCGAGGCGGTCAGCCTCCACTCCGGCCTCCTCGCCGCGATCCGGGTGCTGCAGGCAGAGGTCGTCGTCGTGACCCAGGGCCCGGGCAACCTCGGGACCGGGACGACGTGGGGCTTCTCGGGGGTCGCCGCCGGAGAGGCGGTGAACGCCGCCGCCACCGTCGGCGCCCGCCCGGTCGCCGTGCTGCGCCTGTCCGAGGCCGACCCCCGGCCGCGCCACGCAGGCGTCAGCCACCACAGCACGACGGCGTACGGCCGGGTCGCGCTCGTCCCTGCCGACGTCGTGGTCCCGCGGTCGTACGCCGCGCTCGTCGAGCCTGCGCGTTCCGCCCTCGTACGGCACCGGCTCGTCGACGTCGACGACTCAGGACTGGTCGACGTTCTCCGGCCCTGGTCACCGCTGCTGTCGTCGATGGGGCGCGGCCTCGACGCCGACCCGGCAGCGTTCGTGGCGGCCGCCGCTGCCGGCCGTCACGCAGCAGCGCTGCTGACCTGACCTGTCGGGCGTCCAGGAGGCGATGGAGTGTCAACCGCGCGACACGCCGGCGTGTCGCGCGGGTACCGCTCCACCGGCTACCCGGGCTTAGCGGACCCCGAGCAGGTCGACGACGAAGACGAGCGTCTCGTTCGGGCCGATCGCCCCACCGGCCCCACGGGCGCCGTAGCCCAGCTCCGGCGGGATCGTGAGGCGGCGACGGCCGCCCACCTTCATTCCGGCCACGCCCTGGTCCCAGCCCACGATGACCTGACCCTCGCCGAGCCGGAAGGAGAACGGCTGGCCCCGGTCCCAGGACGCGTCGAACTGCTTGCCGGTCGACCAGCTGTGCCCGACGTACTGCATGCTCGGGCTCGTGCCCGCGACGGCCTCCTTGCCGTCGCCCACCACGATGTCCTCGACGAGGAGCTCTGACGGCGGCGGGCCGTCGGGGATCGTCACCTCGGGCTTGCTGGACAGGTCGGGTGCGGTCATGTGGCGCTCTCCTTCATGCCAGTCACATGCTGGCGATCAGCTTGTCCACCCGGTCGTCGACCGAGCGGAAGGGGTCCTTGCACAGCACGGTGCGCTGCGCCTGGTCGTTCAGCTTGAGGTGCACCCAGTCGACGGTGAAGTCACGGCGCTTCTCCTGAGCCCGCTTGATGAACTCGCCACGCAGCTTTGCCCGGGTGGTCTGGGGCGGTACCGACTTGGCCTCGAACACGGCCAGGTCCGTCGTCGCGCGCGCCACGGAGCCGTTGCGCTCGAGCAGGTAGTAGAGGCCGCGCCGGCGGTGGACGTCGTGGTAGGCGAGGTCGAGCTGCGCGACCCGGGGGCTCGAGAGCTGAAGGTCGTACTTGGCCCGGTAGCGCTCGATGATCTGGTACTTGGTCACCCAGTCGATCTCGCGGTCGACGAGCGACAGGTCGCCGGTCTCGACCGCGAGCAGCGTGCGGCCCCACAGGTCCAGCACCCGGTGCACGGTCGCGTCGCCGCCCCGCCGGTCGATGAAATCGACGGCCTTGCTGTGGTACTCGCGCTGGATCTCGAGTGCGCTTGCCTCCTTGCCGTTCGCGAGCCTGACCTTGCGACGCCCCGTGATGTCGTGACTGATCTCTCGGATCGCCCGGATCGGGTTCTCGAGAGAGAGGTCCCGCAGCACCACGCCCGCCTCGATCATGCGCAGGACGAGGTCGGTCGCGCCGACCTTGAGCAGCGTGGTCACTTCGTTCATGTTGCTGTCGCCGACGATGACGTGCAGGCGCCGGAACCGCTCGGCATCGGCATGCGGCTCGTCCCGGGTGTTGATGATCGGCCGGCTGCGGGTGGTCGCGCTGGAGACGCCCTCCCAGATGTGCTCGGCCCGCTGGCTCACGCAGTAGACGGCGCCGCGCGGGGTCTGCAGGACCTTCCCGGCGCCGACGACGATCTGCCGGCTGACCAGGAACGGGATGAGCACGTCGGCCAGGCGGGAGAACTCACCCTGGCGTCCGACGAGGTAGTTCTCATGGCAGCCGTAGGAGTTTCCGGCGCTGTCGGTGTTGTTCTTGAACAGGTAGATGTCGCCGACGATGCCCTCTTCGCCGAGGCGGCGCTCGGCGTCCACGAGCAGCCCCTCGAGGATGCGCTCCCCCGCCTTGTCGTGGGTCACCAGGTCGACGGCCGAGTCGCACTCGGGGGTCGCGTACTCCGGGTGGGACCCGACGTCGAGGTAGAGCCGGGCACCGTTGCGCAAGAAGACGTTGGAGCTGCGACCCCACGACACGACCCGGCGGAACAGGTAGCGAGCGACCTCGTCCGGCGACAGGCGGCGCTGCCCCTTGAAGGTGCACGTGACGCCGTACTCGTTCTCGATTCCCATGATCCGGCGTTCCATCAGCGGGCGCCGCCGACACGAGGCAGGCGGGGGGAGCGCGGGTCGACGGTCATCGCGCTCCTCCTGCCACGTCGGCCCGGTCGGCCCGGTCCGCTCTGGGTGGTCAGCCAACCACGTCCCCAGAGGCCGGACCTCCTGCAGCGCCAGCCCCGGCGCGCCCGTCCTCACCAGCCGTCGCGGACCGGACTGGCCCGACAGCGTTTCGCTCCCCCGCTCCCGGTCAAGACCTGCGAGGACGGCGCGACGAGGAGGATCCATGTGGTTGACGACGCTGGCCGGCAAGATCGAGCGGGCTGCCTTCCTCGACCCGGTGGCGTCAGGGGTGACCGCCGGTGTCGATGCGGTCCTGCCGACGGGCAAGGTGAAGGACGCCCTGCACGGCCGGCCGTTGGGTCACGCCGCGCATCCGCTGATGGTGGCCGCGCCGATCGGCATGTGGGCCGGCGCGCTGCTGCTCGACCTCACGGCAGGGTCTTCCGGCCGGAGTGCTGCGAAGCGCCTCGTCGGTGCAGGCGTGCTGCTCGTCGCGCCGACCGCCGCGGCAGGGCTTGCTGACTGGTCCGAGCTCGGGGAGTTCCAGCGCCCCAAGCGGGTCGGGCTGGTGCACGCCACCGCTAACGCCGCGACGACGGCCGTCTACGCCGCGAGCTGGTTGGCTCGGCGGCGGGGTGACCACGGACGCGGCCGCAACCTCGCGCTGCTCGGGGTGGCCGGCTTGGGCGTCGGCGGCTACCTGGGCGGCCACCTGTCGTACAGCCAGGGGGTGGGGGTCAACCGCAACGCAGATGAGGATCCCAAGCAGCCCCGCGAGTGGACTGACGCCGTTTCCGATGCCGAGGTCGCCGAGGGCCGGCTCCAGCGCGTCGAGGTCTCCGGCCGCCCTGTCGTCATCACCCGCAGGGACGGAGTCGTCCACGCCATGGGAGCGGTGTGCAGCCACTACGGGGCGCCGCTCGACGAGGGCGAGGTGGATGCAGACGGCTGCCTGGTCTGCCCGTGGCACGACAGCCGGTTCAGGCTGCGCGACGGGAGTGTGGCCCGTGGACCTGCGACGTCGCCCCAGACGTCGTACGAAACCCGCCTACAGGGCGACCGATTGCAGCTGCGGGCTCGCCGCTAGGGCCTTGGCCGGTCGGCCGAGGGCGTATCCCTGGGCGGACGCAGCGGGTGGTCAGCTCCTCGACGCTGTCGCGGGCGTCGGGCAGGGAACGCGCGAGGCGGTCGGGCTTGGTGACCACCAAGGTGTCGCCGGTGCGGCAAGCCGCGAGCGCCTGGCCGGGCCGGGTGGCACCGCTCAGTCCATCGTCGGTGCACATCCGGTCGACGTCGATCCCGAGTGCGGCGACGCCATCCCGCTGGGCGGTGAGTCTTGGTTGGTCGTGGAGACGCTGGCGTAGCCGATCCTGAGTCCGGTCACGCCTGGTTCTCGGGAAGGAGCTTTCGTGGTGTCGGTCAGTGCGTTGGCCCGGAGCCCTCGCCTAGTTCGACTTCGAGGCCTTTCGCGGTGCGCTCACCCCCGTCCGGTTCCCGTACCCGGTTGCGCGCGTAGCGGTAGACCCCGTCCCAGGAGCCGGCGGGGAAGCGGGCGACCTCCTGTTCGCCGCAGTGCACGGTGAGGACGCCGCCTTGGTCCTGGTAGTGCGTGGCCTGCAGGAAGGTGTGGTCGATGTGGTGCTCGTAGCGCAGGAGAACGGTGATCACGGCTGCCACTGTGCAGCACGAGGGCACCGAGCGCCAACGGGTGCTGTGTCCACGGCAGGACGGCGTCGATCATGGTCCGGTGGTGCCGGCGCGGTCACCACCATGGTTCCCGCCGGCGGATTCGCCGGGACGCCGCCGTCTTTCGCTGGTGGTGGTTCTTCTGCGGACAAGATCACAACACCCCGTGACCGGCTCCTTGGACTGTCCGGTGGTCGTTCGGCATATGGGACGCGGTGAGGCCCACGTCTACAGGCCGGCGGCAACGCTGCCGCGCCTCCGCCAGGCGTACGCCGCCGCGGATGTGGCCGGGCGATGCCGCTTGATGGGGAACAGGTCGTCGTGGACTCGAGAGATCCCCAGGTCCTCGTGCGTTGGTGGGCCGATGCCTTGGGACGGGGTCGTCAGCATCGACAGACATCAAGAGTTCGATCCCGAGGGCACGAGTTCTGCATACTCAACGCCCGTAGCAGCTGATACTCGGCGGTCTCGCTCACCTCACCGATCCCTCATGTGAGGGTGCCTTGAAACCGCCGCCTGCACCTCGTTGCTCTGTGAGGTCAGCGGGTGGTCGCTGTTGGGAGCGTCCACCGCTCGTTGCTGACCGCACCGGTCGTCGCGGAGCTGCTACAGCAGGTGGAGCTCGTCATGACTTGGCCGGTGAACTCCTGGACGGCGCTCGACGAGGTGCCCTCACGCGGCGTCACGGGCGTGATCAGCGACGAGCCGGAAGTCATGCGGCCCGTCGTGAGCTCGCGCTAGCCACCGGTCAGCCGCGGCGGGCCCTGGCCGTGGCGCGATCGTTGGCCTTGCCGATGGCGTCCACCAGCTCGCCCTTGCTCATCGAGGACCGGCCGGGGACGTCGAGCCGCTGGGCGAGCTCGTACAGGTGCCGTTTGGAGGCGTTGGCGTCGACGCCACCGGCTGTCGGGGTCTGGCTGTCCCGCGCGTGGGCACCGGTCTTCTCGCTCTGTGCGTCGCTGGGACCGCTGTGCGCCTTGGCCTCCCAGTGGTCCCCCACCTTCTCGAAGCTGTGCTTGACCGCGGAGAAGGCGGTGCGCGCGGCCCGCTCCCCCGGTCCGTAGCTGCCCGCGGCCGAGTCGTAGGTCTTGGCGTAGGTGGCCTGCGCCTTCTCAGGGGAGCGTTGCAGCGTCGACGGCAGCTCGCTCTGCTTGGCCTTGCCGGCGCGGGTCGTCTTGGGCATGTCGGCTCCTCGGCAGGGTGGACGTGGTCCAGGTCTTCCCGGCCGTCCCCGTGACACGCCTCGAAATCCCTAGAGCACCTTGACCAGGTCGACGACGAAGACGAGCGTCGCACCGGCCGGGATGGTGGGCGGCGAGCCCTTCGCGCCGTAGCCCAGGCGGGCCGGGATGGTGATGGCTCGGCGGCCGCCGACCTTCATGCCGGTCGGTCCGACGGCGAAGCCCGGGATGACGCCGCTCTGGCAGATGCCGAACGGGATGGTCTTGGTCGGACCACCCTTCCAGGACGAGTCGAACTCCTGCCCTGTGTCGTAGAAGGCGCCGACGTACTTGACCTCGACCCGGCTGCCGTTCACCGCTTCGGGACCGGACCCCTTGACGATGTCGGCGTACTGCAGCTCGGTCGGCGGCGGCGCGGTCGACGGCGCGATGACCGGCTTGGTCTGCAGGTCGGTGGTGGCGCCTGGCGGGGGCGGGACCTCGGTCGCGGTGATCGGGCAGGCCGCCGGGGACACCGCAGACGGGCTGGGCTCGGCGGAGGGGGCGGGCGCGGCGGTGTCGTTGCCGCTGTCGCCTCCACCGCAAGCTGCGACGGTGAGGGCGACGACGGCCGTCGCGGTGAGCAGGCGTGTGCGTGAGGCAGTCATGCGGGAGTCATCTCCTGGCCGAGCAGGCGCTCGAGTCGGGGGCCGACGAGCCTCTGGAAGGCTCGCCGAGGGCGGGTGCGGTCGAGGACAGCGGCCTCGAGATCGTCGGCCGAGATGGTCCGTGCGGTGCCGTCGGGCGCGTGGGACAGGGCCGCGACGGCGAGCTGCAGCGCCTGCTCGAGAGTGGCGGCCGGGTCGTAGCGCTCGGTGACGTAGGTGCTGATCGGCTCGCTGTTGCCGCCCATGACCACGTGCTTGTGCTCCTCAGCGACCGAGCCGTCGTAGGTCAGTCGGTAGATCTGGTCGTCTGCGGATGTCTCACCCACCTCGGCGACGACGAGCTCCACCTCGTAGGGCTTGCCGGACTCGGTGAAGATCGTCCCCAGGGTCTGCGCGTAGGCGTTGGCCAGACCTCGGCTGGTCACGTCGCGACGGTCGTACTGGTAGCCGCGAAGGTCTGCGTAGCGGACGCCGGCGAGCCGCAGGTTCTCGAACTCGTTGTACTTGCCCACCGCTGCGAAGGCGATCCGGTCGTAGATCTCGCTGATCTTGTGCAGTGCGTTGCTGGGGTTCTCACCGACGAACAGGATCCCGTCGGCGTAGGCGAGCGTCAGCACGGATCGCCCACGAGCGATGCCCTTGCGGGCGAAGTCGCTCTTGTCCTTCATCAGCTGCTCGGGCGAGACGTAGAAGGGCTGCGTCATCGTGGCTCCTTGGCCGTACGGGGTGGGTGAGCCGGGGGTCGGAGGGGCTCCTGCGAGCCGCCTCCCGGGGCGTCGTCAGCCACCAGGGTTGGTCATGCGCTCGTCCACGACGGCGTGCACGACGGCGCCGACCTCGTCGTCGGGCAGCCGCCGCGAACCGGTGTCGGTGACGCTCATGACGACCGGCCAGATGCGGCGGGTCAAGTCGGGACCGCCGGTCGCGGAGTCGTCGTCCGCGGCGTCGTAGAGCGCATCGACGGCGAGCTTCACCGCATCGGCCTCGCTCACGCCGTCGCGGTAGCGCTTCTTGAGCGCGCTCCGGGCAAACGTGCTCCCCGAGCCCACCGAGTGGAACGAGTGCTCCTCGTAGCGGCCACCGGTGATGTCGTAGGAGAAGATCCTGCCGACCGCACCCTCGAGGTCGAAGCCGGCGAACAGGGGGACGACGGCCAGGCCCTGCATGGCCATGCCGAGGTTGCCGCGGATCATGGCCGAGAGCCGGTTGGCCTTGCCGTCCAGGGACAGCACGTGCCCTTCCATCTTCTCGTAGTGCTCGAGCTCGACCTGGAACAGCCGGACCATCTCGACGGCCAGACCGGCGGTGCCCGCGATGCCCACGACGGAGTAGTCGTCGGCCGGGAAGACCTTCTCGATGTCGCGCTGGGCGATGACGTTGCCCATCGTCGCCCGGCGGTCGCCAGCCATGATCACTCCGGAGGCGTGCACGACGGCCACGATCGTGGTCCCGTGCGGCGCGTCGATCACCCCGGCGGGCAGCTCGCGCCGCGACGGGAGCAGATCAGGCGCTGCAAGCCCGAGGAAGTCGCTGAACGATGCACTGCCGGGCGCGGTGAAGTGAGCCGGTAGACGCCCGTGCCCTCCTGGTGCCTCTGCCACGTGGTCCTCTCGATGTAGTCGGCGGCGGCGCGCAGGGAGGCGACGTCGTCTCGGAAACTGCCTAGCCCCTGGTTGCAGCAGGAGCACAGCACACCACGGACCCGTCCTGTGACGTGGTCTTGGTCGACGTGCTCCGGCTTGAGCTTCTGGCACAGCGCGCAGACGCCCCCTTGTGCTGCGACGAGGGAGTCGCAGTCCGCCTGTGTGATGCCATAGCGGCGGCGCAGGTGGTAGTCGCGCGAGCCGCCCTTGCGGGCAAGGAAGTCTCGAGTCGCTTGATTGTGACAGGGTCGGCAATAGGCGGTCAGACCGTCCGCGCTGGACCTGTTCCGCCCAAAAGACGACAGCGCCTGCACGGAGCAGCAGGCCGGGCACCACTTGTCGGTGCACTCCCCCACGGGTAGAGGGTTGCGCACACGCTTGACGGGTCCTCCCCGCCCCTGCTCGCGGTACCGCCTGTGGCGCACACTCAGGCAGTCCTTGCAGTACGACGTCCGGCCGTCTTTCGCCTTCTTGGCGGGAGAGAAGTCCCCCAGGTCCTTTGCAAGGCCACAATCACGGCAGACTTTCATACCAACTATTCTCCTAGAAACTGATTCGCCTACTCCCCGCCCTTTTGTACATATGAGCGAACAAAGTCCTCGGCATTCTCCTCGAGGGCTTCATCAATGTCGTCCAGCAAGGCATCGACATCGTCGGTGAGCTTTCCCACCCGCTCGTGGACGTCGCTTGTCGTCTCCTCGACGACCTCGTCCACCTCCTCGCTGCGCCGGCTCGCACGGTCCTGTCCGCCGCTGTCCTTCGTGGCCATCTCGCAGCTCCTCGTGGTCGTCCTCGTGCGCGCCTGGGTCCTGGTCCGACCCTAGCCGCGGGGTGTGACGTTCGCGCGTCACATCCGCTCCGCTACTCGTCCCCGACCACGTAGTCCGCGCCCTGACGGCGCACCTTGCGGCGGCGCAGGAGCAGCACCTTGCCGGACGCTCTGATCAGCTGCGTGTAGCCGGGCGTCCTGCCGACGTACCAGAGGAACCCCTTGGGTCCGGCCACCATCTCGCCGCTGTCCACGTCGTAGCGCGAGCCGTGCCAGGGGCAGACGAGGCAGCCGGAGGCGTCGAGCGTGCCCTTCGACAGGTCTCCCAGCTGGTGCCGGCATCGGGGCGACACGGCGGTGACCTCGCCGTCCCGGTTGACGACGGCCCACTTCCCGGCGCGGCCGACGGAACCGGCAGGCAGGGAGGCGGCAGGGATCTGGTCGGGCATGGAGTGCTCCTGGGTCACGGGGAGGGCGGGTGTCACGCTCGCCCTACCCCGCCGTCGCCGATCTCCACGGCAAGATGAACCCGTGGACCCGGCCCAGCTCTACGCTCTCCCGCCCGAGGAGTTCACAGCTGCTCGTGACGCCGCCGCCAAGGGGGCCAAGACCGAGGGGGACGCCGCGCAGGCCAAGGAGCTGAAGGCGCTGCGCCGGCCGTCGGTGGCCGCCTGGCTCGTCAACCGGTTGGCCCGCGAGCAGCGGGAGCTGCTCGAGCAGCTGCTCGCGCTCGGACCGGCGCTGGCGCAGGCGCAGTCCTCCGGGCACGCAGACGACCTGCGGACGCTGGGACGGCAGCGACGCGAGCTCGTCGAGGAGGTCGCGGGTGCCGCCGTGTCAGCCGCCGACCGGAGCGTCGGAGGTCCGGTGCGCGACGAGGTGATCTCGACCCTCGAGGCGGCCCTGGCCGACCCGTCCAGCGCCGATGCCGTCCGCAGCGGGCGCCTCGTGCGGGCTCTGTCCTACGCCGGCTTCGGCGAGGTCGACCTCTCGGGGGCGGTGGCACCAGGGGCCGTGAGCCCGGCCCCGAGCACGACGCGCCCAGCAGCAGGCAAGGCTGACGCCGCGGCAGCACGCGCTCGAGAAGCCCTCGCAGCCGCCGAGCAGGCGGCGCACGATGCCGCCGGAGACCTCGACGACGCCGTACGCGAGGCGGAGCGGGCCGGGCGGCGGGCGGCTCAAGCGTCGGAGGTCCTCGAGGCCGCGCAGCAGGAGGTGCAGCGGGCCGAGCAGGCCCTCGTCCTGAGCACGAAGAGCCGGGACGCCGCCGCGACGGCCGCCGAGGCGACGGCGCGGGCGGCGGAGACCGCCGGCGAGGCGATCCGCACGGCGCAGGACGCCGCAGAACAGGCACGCAAGCAGCTCGACACCCTCCGCCGTACCTGACGGCGCGTGCGAGCTCAGTGCCGGGAGAGAGCCGCCACCAGGTCGACGGCGGTGGGCGAGGCGTCGAGCAGCGCACCGACGTGGGCGCGGGTGCCGCGCAGCGGTTCGAGGGTCGGGACCCGCTGGAGCGACTCGCGTCCCAGGTCGAAGATGACCGAGTCCCACGAGGCCGCAGCGACCTCGCCGGGGTAGCGGGCGAGGCAGGAACCTCGGAAGTAGGCGCGGGTGTCCTCGGGGGGAGCCTCGACGGCCCGCATGACTTCCTGCTCGGTCACCAGCCGGTCCATTGCCCCGCGGGCGACCAGCCGGTTGTAGAGGCCCTTCTCAGGGCGCACGTCGGCGTACTGCAGGTCGACGAGGTGGAGCTTGGCGGCGTCCCAGCCGAGACCCTCCCGCTCCCGGAAGCCCTCGAGCAGAGCCAGCTTGGCCACCCAGTCGAGTTCGCGGGACAGCGACATCGGGTCGCTTGCCAGCCGGTCGAGCACCGACTCCCATCGGTCGAGCACGTCCACGGTCTGGGCGTCCACGTCGTTCCCGAGTCGGTCCTCGACGTGCTTGCGGGCCTGCTCGAGGTAGTCCATCTGGAGCTGCACCGCCGTGAGCCGTCGACCGCTGCGCAGCTCGACCAGGTGCTGCAGCGAGGGGTCGTGAGACACGGCCTGCAGCGCCGTGACGGGGTTGCACACGGCCAGGTCGATGCCGTTGGTGTCGAGCCAACCGTCCTCGATCATCGCGAGGACCAGAGCTGTCGTGCCGACCTTGAGGTAGGTCGACACCTCGGACAGGTTGGCGTCACCGATGATCACGTGCAGCCGGCGGTACTTCTCGGGGTCGGCGTGCGGCTCGTCGCGGGTGTTGATGATCGGCCGCTTCAAGGTGGTCTCGAGGCCGACCTCGACCTCGAAGTAGTCAGCGCGCTGGCTGATCTGGAAGCCCTCACCGCGGCCGTCCTGACCGATGCCGACGCGCCCCGCGCCCGCGACGACCTGACGACTGACAAAGAAGGGCGTCAGGTGACGCACGATGGAGGCGAACGGTGTGCGCCGCGGCATCAGGTAGTTCTCGTGCGTGCCGTAGGACGCGCCCTTGTTGTCGGTGTTGTTCTTGTACAGCAGGATCGGCGCCGTCCCTGGCACCTGCAGCGCCCGCTCCGCCGCAAGGGCCATGACCCGCTCCCCCGCCTTGTCCCACACGACAGCGTCGCGCGGGCCCGTGACCTCCGGCGAGGAGTACTCCGGGTGGGCGTGGTCGACGTAGAGCCGGGCGCCGTTGGTCAGGATCACGTTGGCGAGGCCGAGCTCGTCGTCGGGCTCGCCGGCGAGATGGTCGGAGAAGCCCGGACCGACCTCGAAGCCGCGGGCGTCCCGCAGCGGGTTCTCCTCCTCGAAGTCCCATCGGGTACGACGGGACCGCGGCGGGCCCTCAGCCATGCCGCTGGCGTAGCCGTTCACGACCTGGCTGCTGGCGACCATCGCGCTGGTCGCAGCCCGGCCCGGGACCGAGACGCCGTACTCGGTCTCCACGCCCATGACCCGGCGGGTGCTCATGCGGACCAGGGTACGGGCGAGCGGGCCTCGAGCTCGGTCAGAGGTACTGGCCGGTGTTGGCCACCGTGTCGATCGAGCGGCCCGTCTCGGACCCCTTCGCGCTGGTCACGAGGGTGCGGATGTAGACGATCCGCTCGCCCTTCTTGCCGGAGATCCGGGCCCAGTCGTCAGGGTTGGTCGTGTTGGGCAGGTCCTCGTTCTCCTTGAACTCATCGATGCAGGCGGCCATCAGGTGCTGGAGCCGCAGGCCCTTGCCACCGGTCTCGAGGAAGTCCTTGATGGCCATCTTCTTGGCCCGGGCGACGATGTTCTCGATCATTGCTCCCGAGTTGAAGTCCTTGAAGTAGAGGACCTCCTTGTCCCCGTTGGCGTAGGTCACCTCGAGGAAGCGGTTGTCCTCCTGCTCGGTGTAGATGCGCTCGACGGTGCGCTGGATCATCGCGGCGACCGTCGCCTCGCGCGACCCACCGTGCTCGGCGAGATCGTCGGCGTGCAGGGGGAGGTCGGTGTGCAGGTACTTGCCGAAGATGTCCCTCGCCGCCTCGGCGTCGGGGCGCTCGATCTTGATCTTCACGTCGAGCCGGCCGGGCCGCAGGATCGCCGGGTCGATCATGTCCTCGCGGTTCGAAGCGCCGATCACGACGACGTTCTCGAGCGTCTCCACGCCGTCGATCTCGGACAGCAGCTGCGGGACGATCGTGGTCTCGACATCGCTGGATATGCCGGAACCGCGAGTCCGGAAGATCGAGTCCATCTCGTCGAAGAAGACGATGACCGGCGTGCCCTCGGACGCCTTCTCGCGCGCCCGCTGGAAGATGAGGCGGATGTGCCGCTCGGTCTCGCCGACGTACTTGTTGAGCAGCTCAGGCCCCTTGATGTTCAGGAAGTAGGCCCGCCCGTCGGGCTTGCCGGTCACCTCCGCGACCTTCTTCGCCAGGCTGTTCGCGACGGCCTTGGCGATCAGGGTCTTCCCGCACCCCGGCGGGCCGTACAGCAGCACCCCCTTCGGCGGGCGCAGCTGGTGCTCCTTGAACAAGTCCTTGTGCAGGAACGGGAGCTCGACGGCGTCGCGGATCGCCTCGATCTGACCGGACAGACCACCGATGTCGGAGTAGTCGATGTCCGGGACCTCCTCGAGGACGAGCTCCTCGACCTCGCTCTTCGGGATGCGCTCGTAGACGTAGCCGCTGCGACTCTCGAGCAGCAGCGAGTCGCCGGGCTTCAGCGGCTGGTCGGCCAGGGACTCGGCGAGCATCACCACCCGCTCCTGGTCGGTCTGGCCGAGCACGAGAGCCCGCTCGCCGTCCTCGAGCAGCTCCTTGAGCATGACGACCTCGCCCTGGCGCTCGAAGGCAAGGGCGAGCACGACGTTGAGTGCCTCGTTGAGCATGACCTCCTGCCCCCGGAGCAGGCCCTCGACCTCGATCGAGGGGCTCACGGTCACCCGCAGCTTTCGGCCGCCGTGGAAGATGTCGACGGTGCCGTCCTCGTGACCGGCCAGGAACACGCCGTAGCCGCTCGGTGGCTGCGCGAGGCGGTCGATCTCCTCCTTGAGGGCCACGATCTGGTCGCGGGCGTCGCGGAGCGTGCCGACCAGCCGGTCGTTCTGGGTGCCGACGCCCGCGAGGCTCGCCTGAGCTTCGGACAGGGAGGCTTCGAGGGCCCGGACCTGGCGGGGCGAGTCGGCGAGCTTGCGTCGCAGGACGGAGATCTCCTGCTCGAGGTAGCCGACCTGGGCGGTCAGCTCTGCGAGCTCCTTGGCCTTTGCGCCGTCCCGGGCATCGTCGCCCGAGGCGCTGCCGCGCACTCCTGCCACCTACCTCACCACCCTGGGTTCGAGGGGGACCGCCGTCCTCCTGGGCATCCTATGTACGACAGGGCCATCCGCGCCGGTCTTGTCGAGAACGCAAGCGGCGCGCCGCCCGGGCGCAGAGCCCGGACGACGCGCCGTCGTACGTCGTGCTGGTTGCGGCTAGGGAGTGACCGTCTCCACGACGACGTCGCCGGATCCGACGAGCACGTTGGTGCTGGTGCGGACCTGGATGGCGCTGAGCAGCACCCGTCCGGCGGCAGGGGCCGCATCGGCGGTCACCGAGACGGGGGCAGTCCAGCTGCTCCCGGCGGGCCGTTCGGCGTCCGCGTCGGTCACGGCGACCGAGCCGAACGCCGAGTTGGTGAAGACGTCAACGTAGTCGTAGGTCGTCGACCCGGCAGGTACGGAGTAGCCGTCGACCAGCACGAGCCACTTGCCTGCGGCCGGGTTCGCGATCGTCACCGACTCCTCGCTGTCGCCGTCAGCACTCGAGCCGGCGACGACGCAGGTTCCGGTGGTGCAGTTGAAGACGACCAGGTCGAGGTCAGCGGCCGGATCGCTGGTGCCGCCGATCGTCGCTCTGAGGGAGGTCGAGCCAACGCTCACCTCGACGGGATACTCCGTCTGCGCTGCGTTGGCGATCGACGGCTTCGCCCGGTTGGCGCTGCCCAGCGTCGTGCCGACCGCCCGACCGGTGAAGGTGCCGAACAGGTTCGTCAGCGTGACGTCCCTCGACACCGGCACGCCGACCTTGGCCGACGGGATCACCAGCGGGCTCGGCGAGACCGAGGCACCGAGCACCGATGCCGTGATGCTGTACGGCGCAGTGGCTGCGTCGGAGGTGCGGCGCGCCTCGACGGTGACCTCCCAGACGCCCGCCTGCGGGTTCGCGACGGTACGGCTGAGAGCGCTGCCGCCCGTGCAGCTTCCGCCGGCCGACGGGTTGTAGCAGTTCGGCGTGGAGTTGGACTCGATGCCCACGCCGTACGGGTGGAAGCGCAGGAAGCGCACCTGGCCCGCACCCGCCGTGTCGCCACCGGCCTGCATGTCGACCTTGAAGGCCGGGGTGCCGGCGGGGACGGCGAAGAAGTGGCTCGTCGTCTGGTTGCGCCCGATGGTCCCGGTCTTGGTGACGCTGTAGCCGTTCACCGCGGTGAACTGGTCGGCCGCTACGACGGTGTTCAGCGTCTGCTTGTCGATGCCCGGCGTGGCCGGGTCGTCGAGGTTGAGGATCGCCGAGTGCGCACCGACACTCTTCGGCGTCACCGTCACGGGGAAGCTGACAGCCTTGCCGAGCGGCAGCGCGACAGTCGCCGGGGCCGAGAAGGTCCCGTCGTTGCCCGCGAACCTGGCGTTGTAGGTCTTGGTGCCGCCGCCACCACTGGTACGGGTGAAGGTGTAGGTACGGGTGTACGTGTCGGCCGCCTTGACGCCCTCACGGTCGTTGATGCCGACGCCGACGCCCGGCGTGGCCAGGAACTGCGACAGGGCAGTGCGGACCGGCACGGAGGCCGTGATGTCCACCGGGGTGACCTTGGCCTGCAGCAGTGCCCAGGCGGCCGAGGTGTTGATCAGGCCGTTGCCCTGCTCGTAGGCGCCGTAGCCGGGAAGTGCCTTCGCGGTCGAGGTCAGCGCCTGGCGGAGCTGAGCCGGCTGGGCCTGCACGCCAGCCTGTTTGGCGGCGCTGACCAGCAGTGCGCCGACGCCGGCGGCCTGCGGAGAGGCCATGGACGTGCCGTTGAACATCGCGTAGCCGGGCGGCAGTGCGTAGGTGCCGGCGACCGGGCCGCCGGGCTGCCACGTCGGGACGGTGGAGATGGCCGATCCGGGCGCGACGATCTCGGGCTTGAATCCGCCGTCCTCGCGCGGACCCCGTGAGGAGTAGCCGTGCAGACCCATCTCCTGGGTGGAATCGGAGCCGTAGTTCCTGCGCCACGTGTCATCGCTGATCGACGAGCCGACGCTGAGCACCTTGCTGGCGACCGACGGGTCGCCGACCGTGTTCATCCCCGAGCCGCTGTTGCCAGCGGAGATGAACATCTGCACGTTGCTCTGCTCGATCAGCCGGTCGTAGAGCAGTGCGCGGGCGTTGTTGGCGTCGTTCAGGGCCGGCAGCCCACCGATGCTCATGTTGATCACGTCGACGTTCGCCGTCTTGGCGGCGTAGACCATGCCCTCGAGCAGGGCATGGGAGGTGCAGCCGGCCACGAACAGGCAGACGCGCACCGAGACGATCTTCGCTCCGGGGGCCGCGCCGCTCATCTCGCCACCGAACATGCCGTTGGCCGCCGTGATGCCAGCGACGTGGCTGCCGTGGGCACCCGAGACGATGCCGAGGTTGACCGCCTTGTTCTTGCCGTCGGTCTGGATCACGTAGGGCATGGCCTCGACGACGGGGGTCGCGGGGTTGTCCGTACCGAGGGTGGAGGACTGCTTGGTGGTGGTGAAGTTGCCAAGGGCCGGCTCCTCCACGAAGTCGCCGTCGGAGTCCCGATCGACTCGGACGGTGTCGGCCGCCGTGTCCCACAGCAGGCCGTAGACGTCGGCCTTGTCGCCGTCGCGGTTGAGGTCGTTGCCGACCTCACCGCCGAGGCGCGGGTCGGCCTCGTTCACCGTGCCGAAGCGGTAGCTGCCGGCCGGGGCCGTGTAGGCCTTCTTGCCGACGGTGAAAGCCGGGCCGGTCACCTGGCGGGTCATCGCGACCCAGGTCGGATCGCCGTCGAGGTTCACGCCGTTGGCGTCGAAGGTCGGGTCGGTGGCGGTCACCCAATCCGTGATCTTCGTCTCGCCGGTCGTGGTCTTGGCCAGCGCCGGGTGGGCCAGGTCGACACCGCTGTCGATGATCCCGATCGTGGTGCCGCGGCCGTCGTAGGTCGGGTTAGCAGACGTGAAAGCCGCCGCGCCGGTCTCACCGACCGGCATGTACGCGTTGTCGCGCGGCGTCGTGGGGCCGGGCGCCGGCTGGGGGCTGGGGGCGATCGCCCCTTCGGGAGTCGGGTCACCGAGGGACAGAACCTCGTCGAGGTCGACGGCCTGGACGGCGGACAGCGCTGCCGCCTGCTTCGCCTTGCCGATCGCGATGTCCACGCGGACGTAGCCCAGGGCTGCGTCCTGCTTGCGGACGACGCCACCAAGGCCCTCGAGCTGGCGCACGGCGTCGCGCTGGGCGCCGCCCTTCGCAGCGACGAGCAGGGTGACGGTGCTCTTACCGGCAGCACGCGCCTGCGCGAGCAGCTCGTCGTCATGGGCGCCGAGACTGCTTCCGGGGGACGAGCCGCCGGCTGCTGAGGCAGCGGTGGGAAGTGCGAGGGATCCGCCCACGAGGGTGGTGAGGGCGGTGAGGGTGACGGCTGCGACGGTTCGCCGAGACCGTGCGAAGGGGCTCACGAGCACAAGCTCTCCAAGGAGAGAGGGGGTGGGATTCGCCTACTCTCGCACTGTTTGTGGCCGAAGACACACGATCCGTCACCTTTTCGGGTGATCCGCCACTGGTCTTCCCGTGCCGATGCTTTCAGACGCAAACATCTGTCCCGGTGGCCGCTACGGCAGATCAGGGCGGAACGGCTCGGTGCGGACGCCAGGCACGTCGTCGGCCGTCTCGCCGGACATGCCCTTGCTGGGACGGCGACGGCGTAGGGGCGGCTCAACCCCGTCGGCCAGGCGTCGGGCCGTGCACAGGAAGCCGGTGTGCCCGACCATGCGGTGCTCGGGGCGGACCGCGAGGCCCTCGACGTGCCAGCCGCGCACCAGCGACTCCCACGACTGCGGCTCGGTGAACGTGCCGTGCGACCGCATCGCCTCGACGGTGGTCGAGAGCTGGGTGGTGGTCGCCACGTAGCAGCAGACGAGACCGCCGGGGCGGAGCGCGCGGGACGCGGCGTCCAGCACCTCCCACGGCGCCAGCATGTCGAGGACCACTCGATCGACGTCCCGGTCGTCGGGGTTCCCGTCCAACGCGGTCGCCAGGTCGCCGACCGTGACCGTCCATGCGGGGTGCGGCGCTCCGAAGAACCGCTCGACGTTGCCGACGGCGATCTTCGCGAAGTCCTCCCGGCGCTCGTAGGAGCTCAACCGACCGCGCTCGCCCACCGCCCGCAGCAGCGACATGGACAACGCCCCCGAGCCGACGCCCGCCTCGACGACGTGCGCACCCGGGAAGATGTCGGCCATCTGCACGACCTGGCCGGCGTCCTTGGGGTAGACCACCTGCGCCCCGCGGGGCATCGACAGCACGAAGTCCGACAGCAGGGGGCGCAGCGCCAGGTAGGCGGTAGTACCGATGGTGACGACCACCCCCTCGGGGCCGCCGATCAGGCTGTCGTGCTCCAGGATCCCCTTGTGGGTGTGGAACTGGCGACCCACCTCGAGGGTGATCGTGTGCATCCGGCCCTTGGGGTCGGTCAGCTGCACCTGATCCCCTGGGCGCAGCTGGCCCCGACGGCGAGCCGCCCCCAGCGGCTGAGGTCGCTCGGGGGCCGGCGGGTCGAGTGCTGGGGCGGCTCCGGTAGTCACGAGCAGACGAGGCTACCGGCGCACCGGAACCTGAGCGCCTGGCTCACCGCGCGACGACCGCCACGACGTCCGCGGTTGCGAGCACGCGCAGCCCCCCGGTCGCCCGATCGTGCACGACGTACTCCGAGGCGGGCACGCGGCGCATCGCCTCCAGCAGGGCCTCACCCTGGAGCGAGGCGTCGAGCAGCATCCCGTCGACGAGATGCCGGGCGACCGTGCTGACCGACACCCACGGACGTCGTTCCGAGGGGACGGCCTGCAGGGCCGCCTCGCTGACCACCGCCTCGGGGTCGCCCTTGCCGTCGACGACCACGACCCCCCGCACCTGGGCTTCCTGGGCCCGACGCACCGCTTCCGCCAGCGGCAGATCTGCCGGGACGGCGATGGCCGTACGCGCGAGTGCGGCCACAGTGACCCGAGGCAGCCGCGCGACCAGGCGTGCCCGCTGCAAGGACGAGGTGGCACCGAGGTAGAGGAACCCCGAGATGAGGGCTGCGACTAGCACCGTGCTCAGTGTGCGCTCGGTGGAGCCCGTCGCGGGCAGGACGACCACCAGGAGCACGGGGACCACGATGACCGCGACACCGCGGCCCGACCAGGCTGCGGCTCGCGTGGCGCGCTCCGGATCGCCGGTCACCCTCCACAGGACGGCCCGCAGCACGCGCCCGCCGTCCAACGGCAGCCCGGGGAGCAGGTTGAACGCCGCGACGAGCCCGTTGGAGAACGCGACGACCGCGCACAGCAGGTAGGGCAGGGACCCGGTCTGGAACAGGTGGAGGCTGGCCCACCCGACAGCGGCCAGCAGCAGGGACACCATCGGTCCGATGACGGCAACGGCGTACTCGCGAGCCGGTGTCTGGGGCGGCTCGGTGATCTCGGTCAGCCCGGCGAGGAACGTCACCGTGATGCTCCGCACCGGCAGGTCGAACGCCCTCGCGACCACGCAGTGCCCGATCTCGTGCAGCAACACGCTGAGCAGGAGCAGGACGGCGAAGGCCGCGGCGGCGGTGTAGCCACGCGTGCTGCCGTAGAGGTCGGCCAGCTCGGGCCCGAAGCTGGCCACGATGAAGGCCGCGAGCAGCAGCCAGGAGGGCGACACGTGGACCGGGACGCCGAGGACCCGGCCGACCCGCAGGCCCGCCGGGCGGGCCGGAGCGGGCGAGGGGCTGGTCACCTCCAGAACCTAGCGGCTGAGGGCGAGACCTGTCGGACCTGCGGCCTACCCTCGCCGTCATGACCACCTCGCCCGGCCCGATCAAGCTGACGCCTCCCGCGCCCGGCTCCCCCGTGCCCGGCTCCCCCGTCGTCGGTTCGCTCTCCCCTTCGCGCGACGGGGACTTCATGACCTGCCCGCTGCTGTTCCGGCTCCGCACCATCGACCGGCTCGCGTCGACCCCCTCCCCGGCTGCCACCCGTGGCACGGTCGTCCACGCCGTGCTTGAACGCCTCTACGACCTCCCGGCCGCTGGGCGCACGATCGACGCCGCCGTCGCCCTCCTGGAGCCCGAGTGGCAGAGGCTGCTCGAGACCGAGCCTGGGGTCGACGGCTTGTTCTCGACCGAAGAGCAGCTGCAGACCTGGTTGGCGGGTGCTCGACAGCTCCTCGACGCCTACTTCCAGCTGGAGGACCCGACCCGTCTCGAGCCAGCCGAGCGCGAGCAGCTCGTCGAGGTGGTCCTGCCCGGGGGCCTGCGCCTGCGCGGCATCATCGACCGGGTCGACTGCGCGCCATCGGGCGACCTGCGCGTCGTGGACTACAAGACCGGCCGTGCGCCCGGCGAGATGTTCGAGGCCAAGGCTCTGTTCCAGATGCGGTTCTACGCGCTGGTGCTGTGGCGCACGCGCGGTGTGATCCCGAAGCTCCTGCAGCTGATCTACCTCGGCGATCGGGAGGTGCTCCGCTACTCCCCCGACGAAGCCGACCTGCTGGCCACGGAGCGCAAGGTGCTCGCGCTCTGGAGCGCCATCGAGCAGGCGACCGAGCGCCGCGAGTTCCTCTCCCGGCCCTCGAAGCTGTGCGACTGGTGCGATCACCAGGCGCTGTGCCCGTCCTTCGGCGGGACGCCGCCCCCCTTCCCCGAGCTGCCGGCACCTGACAGCCCGCTCCCCCATCAGCGCGCCGCGCTGGAACGCGCCCAGCAGCCGTAGGGGGGATGCCGGGCATGCCCGCGACCGTGGACCACCTGCGTGCTCAGCGCATCCGGGCCATCGGCGTGGCGGCCGTGGCCGGCATCGTCGCGCTCCAGACGGTCGCGCACCTCGCCAACACCTTCGGCCCCCGGGTGCCCGCCCTCGACCTCCACGCCGAGCGCACCGTCTTCTCCCTGTTGGCGGCGTCGACCATCGCGGCCCTGGCGGGTCTGTGCGTGGTCGTAGGCAGGCGTGCCGACGTCGAACTCGGCCGAGCCCGCGTTCTGGCCGCCCTGCTCGGCTTCTTGGCCGTCGACGAGTACTTCGTCATCCACGAGCGGGTAGGAGACGGGGCTGTCACCGTCCTGCGGCTGTCGGAGGGATGGGACAGCGTCCTGTGGCCGCTGATCTACCTCCCGCTGCTCGGTGTGATCCTGCTCCAGCTCCTGACCTTCGCTCGGATCGCCCCACCGCAGGTGGGCACGCTCATCCTCAGCGGTCTCCAGCTGCTCGTGGCGGCGGTCGTCCTCGAGGTCGTCTCCGCACCCTTCTCCACTCCGGCGACGCGCGACGGGCTGGTCCACGCTGTCGAGGGCGCTCTCGAGGAGGCGTGCGAGCAGGGCGGCTGGGGCCTGCTCGTCGTGGCGATGCTGACCTGGACCACGATCACCCGGCGGCGCTGAACGCTCCGCGTGGTCGGCGACCACTGGTCGCGGCGCCCACTCGTGACCCCTGACCCCTGACCCGTCGTCACTGACCCGACGTCCCCGGTCCCACGTCCCCGGTCCGACGTCCCCGGTCCGACGTCCCCGGTCCCACGTCCCCGGTCCCACGTCCCCGGTCCGACGTCCCCGGTCCGACGTCCCCGGTCCGACGTCCCCGGTCCGACGTCAGGGTCGACCCTGGCACCGCTCGGGGTTCCTGTCCGGGTCTGACCCTGATGCGCCAAGCGGCGGGTCCCGCCAGAGTCGGCGCCATGCCGAAGACGGCTCAACCCTCAGCCCCCTCCGTCGTACCGTCCAACCGCATGGACCCCGACGCGCCCTCCACGCCCGCCGTCGCTGCTGCTGCGCTTCCCGCCCGCGCCGCTGCAGCACGCGCCGAGCACCTGACCAAGGTCTACGGGGCCGGGGAGACCCGGGTGACCGCTCTCGACGACGTCTCCGTGTCCTTCGCCGCTGCGGAGTTCACCGCGATCATGGGGCCGTCCGGGTCGGGCAAGTCGACCCTCATGCACGTGATGGCCGGCCTCGACGGCGCGACGAGCGGTGAGGCCTGGGTCGGTGAGACCCCGCTGTCGACGCTCAAGGACAAGGGCCTGACCGCCCTGCGCCGGGACTCCGTCGGCTTCGTCTTCCAGCAGTTCAACCTGCTGCCCACGCTCACCGCCGGTGAGAACATCACGTTGCCGCTCGACATCGCCGGTCGCAAGGCGGACCCGGCCTGGCTCGAGCAGGTCGTCGACGCAGTCGGCCTCGCCGACCGGCTGGGCCACCGGCCCAGCGAGCTGTCCGGTGGCCAGCAGCAGCGGGTCGCCTGTGCGAGAGCCCTCGCCTCGCGACCGGCCGTCGTCTTCGCCGACGAGCCCACAGGCAACCTCGACTCCCGAGCCGGTGCAGAGGTGCTGCGCTTCCTGCGTCGGTCGGTCCACGAGCTCGGTCAGACCGTGGTCATGGTGACGCACGACCCGGTCGCCGCCTCCTACGCCGATCGCGTCGTCTTCCTGGCTGACGGCAAGGTGGTCGACGACCTGCGCAACCCGACGGCTGAGAGCGTCCTGGACCGGATCAAGTCCCTCGAGGTCCACGCCCTCGACGCGGAGGCCTGAGGTGCTCCGCGCGACGCTGCGCTCCCTGTTGGCGCGCAAGCTCCGGCTGCTGATGTCCGGCCTCGCCATCGTCCTGGGCGTGTCCTTCGTGTCAGGCGCCTTCGTGCTCACCGACACCCTCGGCCGGGTGTTCGACGACCTGTTCGTCGGCGTTGCCGCGAACACCGACGTCGAGGTCCGTGGCACCAGCCTGTTCGAGGGGGACGGCGGGACGACCCGGGCGCCCGTGCCGGCAGCCGTCCTCGACACCGTGCGCGAGGTCGACGGCGTCGCGGCCGCCACCGGGGACGTCTCCGGCTACGCCCAGCTCGTCGGCAAGGACGGTAAGGCCTACAGCAGGAACGGCCCCCCGACCTTCGGCCAGAACTACGACCCCGATCTGCGGGTCTCCCCCTACACGCTGCGGGAGGGCGCCGCCCCGGCCGGTCCCGGTGAGGTCGCGATCGACGCTCGCACCGCAGAGCAGACCGGCTTCGGCGTCGGGGAACAGGTCTCGGTGCTCCTGCCGACCGGGCAGCGGACCTTCACGCTGTCCGGCGTCTTCGGCTTCGGGGAGATCGACAACCTGGGTGGCGCCAGCATCGCCGCGTTCGACCAGGCGACGGCCGAGTCGCTGTACGCCGTCGACGGCAACCTGCTCGCGATCCGGGTCGCCGGGGAGCAGGGAGTGGAGCCCGAGGCGCTGCGCCAGCGGATCGCCTCCGTCCTGCCGCAGGAGCTCGAAGCGCTCACCGGCACCGAGAGCGCTGCTTCCCAGGCCGACGAGGTGAAGGGGTTCTTCGGGTTCTTCCAGACCTTCCTTCTGGTCTTCGCCGGCATCGCTCTGTTCGTCGGCGCCTTCCTGATCTTCAACACCTTCACGATTCTTGTAGCGCAGCGCCAGAGTGAGCTCGCGCTGCTGCGGGCGCTCGGCGCAAGCCGTCGGCAGGTGATGGTGAGCGTCCTCGTCGAGGCTGTCCTCGTCGGACTGGGAGCCTCGGTGCTCGGCCTGGCCCTCGGTGTCGGCGTCGCCCGTGGGCTGCAGGCGCTGATCAACAGCTTCGGTGGGGCCCTGCCCTCAGGCCCGCTGGTCATCGCCCTGCGCACGGTGGTCGCGAGCGTTGTCGTGGGGGTGCTCGTCACGGTGCTGGCGGCGATCCTGCCCGCTCGCAAGGCGTCCTCCGTGCCGCCCGTGGCCGCGATGCGTGACGCGGTAGCGCCGGAACGGTCGCACCACCGGGTGACGGTGCTCGGCACCGTGTTGCTGCTCGTCGGCGCGGTCTGCCTGGGCTTCGGGCTGCAGGGCACGCTCGAGCTGGTCGGCGTGGGGGCCTTGCTCAGCTTCCTCGGGGTGGCCTCGCTGTCACCACTGCTGTCTCGACCCGTCGCCCGCATCGTCGGTGCGCCACTGGCTCGAGCGGTCCCCGGACGGCTGGGACGGTTGAACGCCATGCGCAACTCGCGCCGGACCGCGTCGACCGCTGCCGCCCTCATGATCGGCATGGCGCTCGTGACGGCCGTGGGTGTCCTCGGCGCGTCCGCCAAGGCGTCCGTGGAGAAGATCGTCCAGAGCACTGTCGGCGCCGAGGTCGTCGTGCAGGCGACCGGCTTCCAGGGCTTCCCGGCCGCCGTCGGTGACGTGCTCTCCGAGACCGCCGGGGTCGCGTCGGCCGACCGCATCCGGCAGGACCAGGCGAGGGTCGGGGACTCGACCACCTTCGTCACCGCCATCTCCCCCGAAGCGATCGGACGAGGAGTCCTGCTGACGGCCGTCGCCGGCGACCTCGACCGGCTCGCACCAGGGCAGGTGCTCCTCGGCGAGTCGACCGCGCAGGACCGGGGGCTCGTCGTGGGCGACCGCCTGGAGGTCCAGCTCGCGCGGGGCGGTCCGCAGAGCGTGACGGTCGCCGCCATCTACGAGGACAACGAGCTGGTCGGACCGGTGCTGCTGGACCTCGAGTCGGCCGGGTCGTTCGCCACCGAGACAGACGTTGCCGTGCTCCTGAGCGGCAAGCCCGGCACCGACGCCGCTGACCTGCTCGCCGCAGCGGAGGCGGCGACGGTCGAGTTCCCCACCGCCGAGGTCCTGGACCGCAGCGCCTTCATCGCCGACACGGCCGACGACATCGACGTCGTGCTGGACATCATCAGCGTCCTGCTGGCGCTGTCGGTCCTGATCGCGGTGCTCGGCATCGTCAACACCCTGGCGCTCGCCGTGCTGGAGCGGACCCGCGAGATCGGCTTGCTGCGAGCCGTGGGCCTGAGCCGGCGCCAGACCCGGCGCATGGTCGCCGTCGAAGCGGTGATCGTCGCGATCTTCGGCGCGGTGCTCGGCATCGTCGTCGGATCGGCCTTCGGGATCGCCCTGCAGCGCGCGCTGGCCGACCAGGGGATCACCGAGCTTCGGTTCCCGTTGGTCCGACTCGGGCTGTTCGTGGTCGTCGCCGCGGTCGTCGGTGTCCTCGCCGCTGTGCTCCCTGCCCGGCGAGCCGCTCGGCTCGACGTGCTCCGAGCCATCGCGACGGCCTGAGCCGGCCGTGACACGAGCCCGGTGCAGAGGCACACTGGAGCTCCCCGCCCGTCCGCTGATGTCCGAGGAGACGACCCCATGAGCATCACCGAGCAGCCTGTCGGGACAGCCGCCGCCCACGCCGACGAACTGGTGACGGCCGCGGTGACCGAGAGCCCGGCCCTCGCCACCGGCCCGTCCGGCTCCGGCAAGAGCCTGTTCCTCCCCCTCCCGCAGACCTTCGACTCGGTGGAGGAGGAGCGGGCGAGCCGGAAGGCCAAGCTCGCGGCGACCTTCCGCATGTTCAGCAAGGCCGGGCTCGACGAGGGGGTTGCCGGACACGTCACGGTGCGCGACCCCGAGTTCCCCGAGTCCTACTGGGTGAACCCGTTCGGAATGCACTTCAGCATGATCAAGAGCAGCGACCTCGTGCGCGTGGACCACTCCGGGGAGGTGGTCGAGGGTGACCGCGCGGTGAACGGCGCGGCCGTGGCGATCCACTGCGCGGTCCACGCCGCACGGCCTGACGTCCTCGCTGCTGCGCACGCACACGGGCCCTACGGCAAGACGCTGTCCTCGCTCGACATGACGATCGAGCCGCTGACCCAGGACGCCTGCGCCTTCTACGAGGACATCGGCACCTACAACGACTACCGCGGCGTGGTCCTCTCCTCGGAGGAGGGTGACCGGATCGGCCGGGCCCTCGGGCCGCACAAGGCCGTGATCCTGCGCAACCACGGGATGCTCACCGTCGGCGAGTCCGTAGACAGCGCGGCCTGGTGGTTCCTCACGCTCGAGCGCACGGCGCAGTCGCAGCTCATGGCCTACTCCGCCAGCGCCGGGCTCGGCAGCAAGCCGATCCAGATCGACCCGACGGAGGCCGAGGCGACCCGCGGTCAGGTGGGATTCGAGCTGGCCGGGTGGTTCCAGTTCCAGCCCATCTGGGAGCGGATCAGCCGCGACAACCCGGACATCTTCGACTGAGCCGCGGGGCTTCACCCGAACGGCCTATCAAGAATTGCCGCCGGACCGGTTCAGTGACCCTCTGTAGTGGTACCTTGGTCACTGACCGGCCCCCGCTACGACCTCGAGGACATCTCATGCGCTCTACCGCTCGTTTTCTCACCGGCGCCGCTGTCGTCGGAGTCGTCAGCCTCTCGGGTGCCCACGCTGCACTCGCCCAGACCGCCAACTGCTCGACCTACGCGGGCACCTGCGCCCCGGCCGGGGTTCTCAGCGACGCGACTACACGCGGCAGCGTCGCACCGGCCACGACTACACGCGGCGGCGTAGCACCGGCCACGGTGACGCGCTCGACCCCCTCGACGCTCCCCTTCACCGGCGGCGAGACGGCCCTGCTGGGCCTCGTCGGTGTCGCTGCGATCGGTGCCGGAGCCGTCCTGGTCGCGGCCACGCGCCGCCGCGCTGTCGCCACGGCGTAGCACGCACGCAGCCGGCCAGCGCCCGCTCGGCGACTAGCCGGCCATGACGCCTTCGACGGCGGAGCACCGCCGGAGGTGGCTCAGCAGGCGCAGCGCGCGTGGGCTCTTGCTCGTGCTCGGCCTCTTCGTCCTGCTGGTGCTTGCGCTCGGAGCACTGGCCGGCGTGTCAGCCCTACTCGCGGCACGTGAGCTACAGGAGGCGGAGTCGGCCCTCCGCTCCCTGGACACCGGTGCTGCCGACCTCGTTCTCGTCGAGCGCGCGGTCGGCCAGGCCCAGGACTCCGTTTCCGACGCCCAGTCGCGCCTCGATGCCCTGCCCGTCCGGCTGGCCGCAGCGGTGCCCGTCCTCGGCAGGTCCTTCGCCGCGGAACGTGCCGCCGCTGAGGTCTCCGGTAGCACCCTGGCCGGGGTGCGGGCAGTCGTGCAGGCTGCCCCGTCGCTCCGGGTATCCGGTGGCGTGGACGTCGATGCGCTCTCCCGCCTGGGCGCCCAGTTGCAGCCGCTGGCGGCGCGGGCCTCCACGGACCTGGCAGCACTTCGCGAGCAGCCGCTAGGTCTGACTCCCGGCCCCGTCCGGGAGGGGGTGGGCGACGCCGAGGCGGCCCTCGCCCCCGTGGTGGAGGGCCTGTCGCGGGGGGCGCAGGGTGCCGCAGTCGCCGCGACCGTGCTCGGCGGGGACGAGCCACGTCAGGTGCTCGTCGCGCTGCAGAACAACGCAGAGCTGCAGGGCACGGGGGGCTACGTGTCCTCCGTCGCCCCGGGCCGGCTCGTGGAAGGCCGTCTTGAGCTCGAGCCCTTCCAGTTGGTGGAGGAAGTCAACGACCTGCCGGGCAGCACCCGCACCGTCCCCGCGCCCCCGGAATACGTCGAGGACTTCGGCGTGTACCTGGCCGACACGACCCTCTGGCGCACCTGGACCATGTCGCCCGATGTTCCCGACGCCGCGTCGGTCACGGCCCGGGTGGCCGGGGAACTGCTCGGCACCGCACCCGACGTCGTCGTCCTGCTCGACGTCCCGGCCCTCGCCGCGCTCGTGGACCTCGGCGGTGGACAGGTGCGGCTGCCCAGTGGCGAGGTCGTCCTCGCGGAGAACCTCGTCGAGGCGCTGCTCGTGAACGCCTACGTCGAGACAGGGGCGTCCATCGAGGACCAGCTCGACCGCCGCGCCGCCCTAGCCGCGGCGGCCGGCGAGACGGTCCCGCAGCTGCTGGCCGAGGGCGCGCAGCCGCTCGACCTCGTCCGCGAGCTCGGTCGCCTCGCGCGCGGCCGGCACTTCGCCGTCTGGTCTGCGCGGCCCGTTGAGCAGGTGGCTTTTGAGGAGCTGGACGTGGCCGGCTCCGCGGACCCGCACGCCGACGACCTGCTGCTGGTCAGCGCCAACAACCTCAATGCCAACAAGCTCGACTACTACGTGGACCGCAGCGTCTCCGTGAGCGTCACGGTCGGCCCGGAGGAGGCCGAGGTGGTCCAGCGGGTGGAGCTGGTGAACCGCGCGCCGGCCGACCTCGTCCCGTACATCGCCGGCCTGGACACGCCGGGCATCGCGAGCGAGCGGATCGAGCTGTCCGTCTCACCGCGGGCCCGCTTCACCTCACTGCGCCGGGACGACGGACCAGCCGAGGGTGACGTGCGGACCGGGAGCGAACGCACTCGCGTCCACACCTTCGTCCAGCTGGTCCGGGAGCGACCGGTGAGCGTGGAGCTGCGCTACACCGTCCCGGTCGAGGACGGCCACTACCGGCTTCACCTGCTCCCCCAGCCACTCGCGCGCGACGCCGCCCTCGAGGTCCTGGTGCAGGCCGCCCAGGGGTGGCGGCTCGACGCCGTGACGGGCGCCGATCGCGAGGGCAGCCGTGCGGTGCGCAGAGGTTTGTTCGCCGAGCGGGAGCTCGTTGAGGTGAGGGTGTCGCCGGCCGAGAACTGACCGCGCACGCGAGACGCAGCGTCGTGCGGGGCCCAAGCGCCACGCGACACCCATCCCGAAGGGGCTCTGCTATCAGCGGAAGTGGGCGGCCTGCCGGGCGCGCAGCCCGTCGACCAGGCGACCCTCGGGGAGTTCGACGTCGTCGTAGCCCAGGACGGTGTCTCGTACGACGGCCCGGCGCAGCCGGCAGCCCTCGGCGACGCCCATCGGTAGCAGCCGCTGCTCCGCGGTGACGGCGGCAGTCTCGGCGACTCCGTAGGTGTCGTAGCCGCCGAGCCCGTCGAGGACCCGATCCGCGGCCAGGTCGGTCTTGGCAGTCGTCACGACCTCGACCGTCGGCGGGCCGGCGGCCGCGATGACGGCGTCGCCGAAGAGCACCGCCCGCGCCAGGGAGCCGGGCACCTCGAAGTGGCACAGGTGGTAGGGCCGGTAGAAGCTGTAGAGGGGACCCTCCCCCAGCTTGTACAGGTGGAGGTAGTGCCGCTGCGCCGGGTCGTCTGTAGTGGCAAGCACGAAGACCCCGGGCCCAGGACGCGCACCCACGACGTAGTCGACGACGCCTCCGGCCGCCCGCAGTTCCTCGACGTCGTAAGCCGCCGTCAGCTCGTCGACGTGGCCGGTGTGGTCCGCCCCGCCCATCCCGCGGCGCGCGACCGTCATGCCCGTCGCGTTGGCGACGATGGCCTGTTCGAACGACACCTTCGTGCCGTCCGCGAAGCTGGTGACCATCGCCGGGTCCTGACCCCACTGCCGGGCGAAGCCCTCCTGCGTCGTGGGGTTGCGGTACGGGTCCTGGAGGCCTTTGATGTTGCCGGCCACCAGCGGGGTGAGGCCCATGCCGCGGACGAGGCGGACGAGGTTCATCTCCACTCCCGGCTGGTCGCCGTCCACGCCGCTGAAGACCACGCCGGCCGCGTCCGCGAGCACCTTCAGCAGCGGGCCCACTGTGCCGTCCAGTTCGGCGTTCATCGTCACGACGTGCTTGCCTGCCGCGAAGGCATCCAGCGTGACCCGGGCACCGAACTCGACGGCCCCCGTGACGTCGCAGACCACGTCCACTCCGTCGGCCGCGCACAGCGCCGCCGGGTCCTCGGCTACGGCGGGGACGCCCTCCGCGACGGCCCGGCTGAGCTGCGCTGCGTCCTCGACGACGCGGACGTCGGAGACCCCCGCCCCGGAGTACGCGCGGCGGGCTCCCTCGAGGTGGCGGTTCGACACCGCCACCAGCTCCATGCCGGGTGTGTGCCGGATGATCTGCGCCGCCACGCCGCGGCCCATGAAGCCGGCGCCGACCATGGCGACGCGCACCGGCCGTCCTTCGCGCTGGCGGGCCTTCAACGCCTGGTCGACCACGATCACGCGGGGTCCAGCAGGGGCCAGGCGGCGTCCTTGTCAGACAGGGTCGTCACCGGCAGCGGCCAGGACAGCCCGAGCCGCGGGTCGTCGTGCCGCAGGCCGCGCTCGGTGCCGGGCGTGTAGGCCTCGCTCACCTGGTAGCTGACCTCCGCCCCGTCCACGAGCGTCTGATAGCCGTGCGCGAACATCGGCGGCACGTAGAGCGAGCGGCGGTTGTCCGCACTCAGCTCGACCGAGAAGGACTGCAGCCAGGTCGACGACCCCTCGCGAAGGTCCACGATGACGTCCAGCACCGCGCCGGCGGTGCAGCGCACCAGCTTGGCCTCCGTGGCCGGGGCGACTTGGAAGTGCATGCCGCGCAGGGTGCCCGCCCGATGGTTGTAGGACAGGTTGCACTGCTCGACCAGGGCCTCGAGGCCGGCGTCGGCGAACTCCTGGCGGCAGAAGGTCCGGGCGAAGAAGCCCCGGTCGTCCGCCTTGCGCTCGAGGTCGAGGACGACCGCACCGGCCAGGCCAGTCTCCTGGAAGATCACGAGTAGGTCCAGAAGAGGTCGGCGTCGAGCTGCTCAGTCCGCAGGAGGTGCTCCAGCTGCGTGAGCCGGGTATGCCCGCGGCCGGTGAACGTCGCCTCGTCGAGGGCGATGCGGCCGAACACCTCGGCCAGCTGGCGCGCGCCACGGTCTGCGTCCCAGTCGCACGAGAACCCAGGCAGTGAGGTCGAGATCTTGCTGAAGTCGACGCGGTAGCTGCGGTTGTCTGCTCCGGGAGGGCCGAAGCTCGTGCTGCACCCGGGGAAGGCCGCGGCGACGCGCTCGGCGATGTCGCGGACCTGGTAGTTCTGCTCGTCGCTACCGACGTTGAAGACCTGCGCGTGCACGGCCTCGGTCGGCGCCGCCAGCACGCACCGGATGGCCTTGCCGATGTCGAGCCCATGGACCAGCGGACGCCACGGCGACCCGTCACTCGTCATCGTGATCTCGCCGGACGTAAATGCGAGTCCACTCAAGTTGTTGAGCACGATGTCGAAGCGCATCCGCGGCGAGGCCCCGAAAGCGGTCGCGTTGCGCAGGAAGGTCGGCGAGAACCCGTCGTCGGCCAGCAGGCCCACGTCGCGCTCGACGAGCGCCTTGCACTCGCCGTACGCCGTCTGGGGGTTGAGGGGGGAGGTCTCGTCGACGGTCCCCTCAGCCACCCCGTAGACGCTGCAGGACGACATGTAGACAAACCGCGAGACGCCCGCCTGCTTGGCCAGCTCGGCCAGCCGCAGGGAGCCGCGGTGGTTGACGGCGTACGTCACGTCCCCGATGAGGTCGCCCAGCGGGTCGTTGGACAGCTCCGCCATGTGGACGACGGCGTCGAACCCACGCAGGTCGTCGGCCGTGAGCCGTCGGACGTCGCGGTCGAGGACCTCGACCGTCCGCTCGACTCCGTGGTAGAGCCAGCCGGCTCGGTAAAAGCCGGTGTCAACGCCGAGCACCGAGTGCCCGTCCCGCACCAGGTCGGGTCCGGTCAGGCAGCCGAGGTACCCCTCGCTGCCGGTCAGCAGGACTCGCACGTGTCTCCTCGTGAGGTGGTTCGGTGGAGTGGCCTCGCGGCTGGGTGGCGACTCAGGTGCGGGACCCAGGTGCGGGACCCAGGTGCAGGACTCAGGTCCGGGGCATCCGGGGCTCGTCGTGCCAGAGCTTCCAGGGCGCCTGCCCGCGGTCCCACAGGCCGTTCAGCTCGGTCCAGTCGCGGAAGGTGTCCATGCCCATCCAGAACCCCTCGTGCGGGTAGACGCTGAGCTGGCCGTCGGAGGCGAGCACCTGGAGCGGCCGCTTCTCCAGGAGCAACTCCGGGTCGTCGTCGAGGTAGTCGTCGAGGAAGCGGCGCTCGAAGGCGAAGAAGCCGCCGCTGACCCATCCGTCGGCGAGGGTCGGCTTTTCGTTGAACTCCGTCACAGCGGTGAGGTCCGGGTCCACCTTCATCTCGCCGTACCGGCTGCCCGGATGGACGCCCGTGACCGTCCCGACCCGCCCGCCCTTCCGGTGCGTGGCGAGCAGGCGCTGCAGGTCGACGTCGCCGATGCCGTCGCCGTACGTCAGCAGGAAGGTCTCTGCCTCGCGGAGGTATGGAGCGATGCGCCGGACGCGGGCGCCCGTGCCCGACAACAGCCCGGTCTCGGCGAAGGTGATCTCCCAGTCCTCCCGTCCGTCGGCGTTGTGGAACTCGAGCCGGTGGCCCTCCCCCATGTGGAGGGTGAAGTCGGAGGTCGTCGCCTGGTAGTCCAGGAACCAACGCTTGATCAGGTCGCCCTTGTAGCCCAGGCAGAGGACGAACCGCCGGAAGCCGGCCTCCCGGTAGATCTTCATGATGTGCCAGAGGATCGGTTTGCCGCCGATGTCCACCAGCGGCTTCGGCAGCTTCTCGCTGGCCTCTCTCAGCCGCGTCCCCATGCCTCCGCACAGGATGACCACGGGCACGCCTGCGTTCCCCAAGCTGTGCCCCCACGATGGTCGTCGAAGGTCGTGGACTCTACAGGTTCGAGCCGGCGTTCGACGCTGCCTCGCGCGTCAGGTTCCGCCGAACGGGTGACAGGAATCACCCTTGGGTGCCGGTTAGATCGGTTGCGTTGAAGTAGACCAAAGCGAACACACGAACCGGACCGGCGTGTCAGGCTCACGGACGACCAGAAGAGGTGCCAGCCCGTGAAGCAATCGGTGAGTGCAGCCGCGTCACCCGCTGCACCCCACATCGTCCGGGCTCGGCATGCGGCCCAGCCCGTGCTCGTGCACCCGCAGCAGCCGCCGGGGAACTTCGACTGGGACGGCGTTGAGCGCCGTCGCCGACCGCGGCACGGCCTGTCGCGCGGTGTCCCCCCCTACCTGCTGCTGCTCGACGTGACGGCCTGGGCCCTAGCCGTGGTGGTCCTGGGCCGCTACGACCTGCCGCACATGGCGCTGCTCCTGATCATGCTGCCGCTCCTCGCTGCCGCTGGCGCCTACCGGTCGCGGCTGTCCATGTACGTCCTCGCGGACGGCGGGCGACTGGCCGGTCGGATCCTCATAGCGACGGCCATCGTGATCACCGGTAACTTGGCGCTCGGCGGCAGCGACGACACCGTCCGCCTGCTGAGCACCGCCGCGCTCATCGCCCTCCTGGTCGGCGCCCTGCGCGGCGTCGGCTACGCGGTGGTGCGCTACGCCCGCTCGCGCGGCATCGTCACCCACCGCACCCTCGTGCTAGGGGCCGGACAGGTCGGCGCGCTGATCGTCGATCTGCTCAAGGCCCACCCCGAGTACGGGCTGCGCCCGGTGGGCTTCCTGGACCACCAGCCGCTGCTGCCGGTGGACGAGCTGCCCGCGCCCCTGCTCGGAGGCGCCGACGTGCTGGCGGCCACCATCCGGGATCAAGGCATCGAGGACGTCATCGTCGCCTTCGGTGGGCTGCCCGCCCACGAGCTCGTGGAGGTCATCCGCACCTGCGACCGGCTGGACTGCGAGATCTTCTTCGTCCCCAGGCTCTTCGAGCTGCACGCCACCGCCACGGACATGGACGCGGTGTGGGGCATGCCGCTGATCCGGCACCGGCGGGCGGCCTTCCGGTCGGCGTCGTGGCGCGTGAAGCGCGTGGTCGACGTGCTGGTCAGCAGCGTGGCACTGCTGTTCGTGGCCCCCGTGATGGCCCTGATTGCCCTGGCTGTCCGGCTCGAGGCTCCCGGGGTGATTTTCCGCCAGACGAGGGTCGGGCTCGACGGCCGGTCCTTCGAGGTGCTGAAGTTCCGCTCGTTGCGCCCGGCGGACGAGAGCGAGTCGGCCACCCGCTGGAACGTCGCGCAGGACGACCGGCTGGGGGGCACCGGACGGTTCCTGCGTCGGTACTCCCTGGACGAGCTGCCCCAGCTGTGGAACATCCTGCGCGGGGACATGAGCCTGGTCGGGCCGCGACCCGAGCGGCCGCACTTCGTCGACACGTTCTCCACGACCCTGCCGAGGTACATCGCGCGCCACCGCGTCCCGGCCGGCCTGACGGGTTGGGCCCAGGTGCACGGCCTGCGCGGTGACACCTCGATCGCCGACCGGGCCAGGTTCGACAACTACTACATCGAGAACTGGTCCCTCGGCCTGGACCTGCGCATCCTGCTCATGACGCTGGTCAGCGTCGTGACCCGACGCGGCGGCTAAGCCGCCCGGCGTATCGTCCAAGGCGTCCCGGCGTCAGGCTCAGGCGCCGCCCTCGCGCACGAGCCGGTCGGCCAGGCGGTGGGAGAGGGCCACGACCGTCAGCGTGGGGTTGGCGTATCCGCCGGAGGAGAACACCGACGAGCCGGCCACCCACAGGTTGCGGACACCGTGCACCCGCAGGTCGCAGTCGACGACCCCGTCCGCGGGATGTGCGCTCATCCGGGTCGTGCCCATGTGGTGGTAGCCGGGCCCCAGGTGCAGTGTGGGGCGGGCGTCCACGAGGGAGAGCACCCGACCCCCGAAGACCTTCTCCAGCGCGGCGGCCGCCAGATGGTGCCGTCGCCGGATGGCGCAGAAGTCGAGCTCGGCGAGGTGCCAGTCAAGCACGGCGCGCGGAACGCCCCACGCGTCCTGGGTCGGAACCAGCCGGACGCGGCTGTCGGGCGACGGCAGCTGCTCGGCCATGACGCTCATCGTAAAGACGACGGGACCGCTCGTGGCCCTGCCGCGCTGCGCCGCTCCGACGGCGCCTTGCTGCTGCCACGCGCTCCGAGTCAGAGCAGGCGCCGCGGCGAGGGCGCGGCCGAGGGCGCGGGTCGCCGCCGCGTCCCACCGCCGGGTCAGTACCGCCATGCGCACGCGGTGCACCGCAGCGGTCGCCTCGACGTCTAGCTCCCCTGCTAGTTGAGGTGCACCGGCCGGCCGGTCGGCCGGGGGGTGACGAAGAAGGCTGCGCCGGGCAGGTCGTGCTCGCGCAGGACGTCGTCCGACAGGCGGTACTTGCGCTGCTGCGCCTGACCGTCGACGGCGACGACCGCCCAGCGCTGTGGATCGGACAGCAGCCGGGCCGTCAGGGACCACGATCAGGCCTGAGGCGTAGTGCGGGTGCTCCATGAAGCAGCGACCGACCTGGTCGTAGCGGTTGCCCAGCCCCTGAGGACCGCTCGACCGGGACGCTAGCAGCAGCCGCGCATTCTCCACTCCCCCAACGGCCAGGACGTACTGACGGGCGACGACGGTCAGGGGCCCGTCCGGACCGGCGCACCACAGACCGGTGACCTCGTCCCCGGCCTCGCCGGTCAGGATCCCGAGCACCCTCGTGCCCGCGAAGAGGCGACCCCGAGGTGCCTGCTTCAGCTCGCGCGGCAGTCGCTCGGTGAACGTCGCCGCTGGCCCGAAGGCGTAGTCCGTCGGCACGAGCGGCGCAGGCGTGCTGCCTCGCTCCTCCGGCGTCGTCGACCGCAGACCGAAGGTGGCCCACGCGCAGGCGTACCAGGGCTCTAGCTCGGCGTACGTCAGCGGCCAACCGGGCCGCAGACCGGATCGGGGCTCGAGGTCCAGCGGGTCGAGCGGTCGCAGCCGCACGTAGGGGCCTCCCACCGGGGTGGAAATGTCCCACCGCAGGCTGGTGCCGCCGACCCCGGCCGCGCGCGAGCGCCGGAGTGGGTAGGGAAGGCCGACCGCGTCAGCGCCGTTCACGTCGTCGCCGCCGGGCGCCGGGGACGCCGGCCCGGCCTCCAGCACAAGGACATCCCGTCCGGCGCAGATCAAGTCGAGCGCAGTGGTCAGGCCGGCTGGACCCGCTCCGACGATGCAGACGTCAGCCTGCACCACGGGTGCGCACGGCTGAGGGGCGGTCATGCGCCATGTTCTAAAGAGGCTCCGCCTCGGACCGTCGAGGTGGGGTTCTGATCGTTGGTGACCTGCGGCCTGTCATGGGTGCAGTGTGGACGACGGTCGGCTTCGGGTGGAGGTGGCGGTCATGACGGCGGGTCGC
>JAABUN010001274.1_pt1 | contig 57478 bp, 50 predicted proteins | sample 5559311 | NCBI WGS metagenome assembly JAABUN01 (sample SAMN10711877, study PRJNA513370) | rock metagenome | isolation source: Antarctica rocks | place: Antarctica: Victoria Land, Siegfried Peak sud
GCTCCTCGACGAGCCGACCGCGGGCCAGGACCGCCGCCGGCGCGAGGCGCTCGCCGCGACCCTGGCCGCGCTGCAGGCGGAGGGAGTCGCGATCCTCCTCGCCACGCACGACCTGGCGTTCGCCGCGACCCACTGCCCGCGCTGGCTCGTCCTCGCCGGGGGGCACCTCCTGGCGGACGGGACGCCGTCGGCGATCCTGGGCGAGCCGGGCCTGCTGGCGCGCGCCGCCCTGCGGCCTCCGCCGCTGGCCCGTCTCGCCGCCGCGCTCGGCCTGCCGTATCCGGGCGAGGGGGCGGCCCTCGCGCCGGCGGCGGTCCCGCTGGGCGGTGGTCGGCGATGAGCCTCGACCCGCGCACAAAGCTCTTGCTCTATGGCGCCGCGACCGTGGCGGCGCTGGCGACGACCGCGCCGTCGCGGCTCGCCGGACTCCTGGCCGGCGCGCTGCTGGTGATCGTGGCGATGCGGGCCGTGCGCCGGTGGCTGGGGCTACTCAAGCTGCTGGGTCCGACGCTGATCATCCTGGGCCTCCTCTCGGTGGCCGGGGGCGGTATTGCCGAGGCCGTCGCGCCGCCTTTGAAGCTGCTGCTGCTTGGCACGCTCGCTGCGGCCCTCTTCGCCACGCTGGCGGCGGACGAGTTGGGGGACGCGCTGACGCTCCTGCGCCTGCCGCCCGGGGTCGGCTTCGTCCTGGTCGGGGGCTTGCGCTACGCGCCCGCGCTGGCCGAGAGCTGGGCCGAGCTCCTCGACGCATTGCGGGCGCGCGGCGCCACCATCCCGCGGGGACCGCGCGCGCTCCCCCTCTATGCCCGGCTGCTCGGTCCCGCGGTGGTGCGCGCGCTGCGGATCGCCGATGACATGGCGGAGGCGATGGAGTCCCGCGGCTTCGGGGCGCCCGGGGCTACCCTGCCGGACCAGGGCCAGCTGCGGGCGCGCGACTGGTCGCTGATGGCGCTGGGCGTCGTGGTATCGGCGGCGTACGTGGCCTGGCTACGGTAGGGCTGACCGGCTGGCGTGTGGCGGGCGCCGTGTGCCCATGGGACGAATGAGGCGCGCAATGGTTCCCCTAAGACGCTCACAATCGCGGGGTCCGATTCGGGCGGTGGGGCCGATATTCAGGACGAACGGAAGACCTTCGCCGCGCTGGAGACGTACGGCAGCAGCGTGATCACGGAGATCCCTGCGCGAAACACCCTCGGTGTCGTGGCGGTCCACGAGATCCCGACCGAGATGATCGCCGCCCAGCTCGATACTGTGCTCGGCGACATCGGAGCGGGGGCGGCCAAGACTGGCATGCTTTCCGCTGCGGCGATTATCGCCACGGTCGCCGCCGGAGTGCGGCGGCATGGCCTCGCGCGGCTCGTCGCCGATCCGGTGATGGTCGCCAAGAGCGGCGACCGGCTCCTGCGCGAGGACGCGGTCGATGCGCTGCGGAGCGAGCCGCTGCCGCTCGCCCTCGTCGTCACGCTGAATATCCCTGAGGCCAAGACCCTGGCCGGGATACCGATCCGGTGGGACGACGACCGGCGCGAGGCGGCGCGGCGCATCGCCGCCTTCGGCCCCCGGTGGGTCGTCATCAAGGGTGGCCACGCCGAGGGCGACCCCGTAGACGTGCCCAACGAGGCCGAGAGCGGGTGTCACGCCGATCGCCGCCGGGCCACGGATCGACACGCCAAATACGCACGGCACCGGTTGCACCTTCGCGGCCGCCGTCACTGCCGGGCTGGTGCGCGGCCAGGGGATCGAGGAGGCGGTTCGGGGAGCGAAGGCGTTCGTGACCGCCGCGTTGCGCGCGTCGTACCCGGTCGGCGCGGGTCACTCGCCGGTCCATCACTTTCACGCGTGGTGGTTGCCGACGCCGACAAGGGTGACCATCTCCGGTCGCTGACGGACGGCGGATCGCCATCAGGGCTAGAGTGGGCAGCGGGGAAGGGGAGCGAGCGATGGGCGGGGGCGGGATCGGTCTCACGATCGCGCTCGGTTTGGTCGCACCAGCGCCGACTTCGCCCTGGGCGTACTCCTGTCCTACTCTGTCATAATCGGGTGCAGCGCGGCGCGGTGAGCTGACCCGCCCTGTCCTTGGCCGTGTGGCCCCTCCGGCGTGCTTCTCTGGCAAGGGTGCCAGGAGCCAACCGCGGTCGGACTACACGGCCAGGACAAAGGTGACGCGGTGCCACAGGATGAGGTGGATCGCCTTGCGGTGGAGCCGGTCGGCGGTCGGCATGGGTAAAATGCCCCGTCTGTAGTAGCCGCCACGGGGTCGAAGCTGCGCGGGCACCCGGCGTCGGGTCCCAGCGATGGGCCGTTGAGCAAGTGTTGGCCCCCTGGCATGCCCCTTGCACTCCCCGTCACTGGGGGCGATCCCGGCACCCCGCCACTACCGCTACGCAGGAGCGAACCGATGCACGAACAGCGGGAGCAGCACACTGAGGGCCAAGTGCGGATTCGTCAGGTTACCCACCACCAGATCTCCTGGACCGAGCGCGAGCGCGGCGCGCCCGGCGCGTTCACCATCCAGCTGATCCTCGATCACGGCGCGGCGGAGTATATCCTCCGCCCGACGGCCGAGGACGCCGACGTCCTGAGCAAGCTCCTCGCGCAGACCTCCGGCACAGTCTTCGACCTCGATCGCCAGGTTCTCATCTTCGGCAATCGCGCCACGTCCTGAGCCGCCTTGTTCCTGTCCTGGCTCGTATATTAGGGGTGTTCCGCGCTGGCGGTGAGGGCGCTGTCCTGGCAGCGGCGACGACCGCGGATGGTAGATGGCCCCCCGCGGTGTTGCCCATGAACGCGGTGGATAATCCCTGGCGCGATCCCCGGCGTCTGATAACCTTGCTCTGGCCTCGAGAATGGGGCAGAGGAAGGAGCTGGCATGTCGCCTGTGCATCCAGGGCATCTCGGAGTCGCCGTGTTGGTCGTGCTCGTCGCCGCTGGGCTTGCCGGGCTGTTGTGGCCCCGGTGCGTCCGACGCCATGCGCAGCCCACGCAGCCGCGCTCGGCACCCCGCGCCCGCCCCTGGCGTCCCCGCACGCCCGACGATTGCCCCGCCTGCCGGGCACACAGCGCTGGCCTACCACGGGCAGCGCCGCCGTCGACGCCGGTCCGCCCGTGGCGGGAGCGGAAGAGTCGGCGTGGGGCACCGAAGCGCGTCGTGACCGAGGGCTATGCCTGCCCATCGCCGCACTGCCCCTACCACGGCAGCACCGACGGCCGGATGCATGCGCTGGTCGGCTACGGCCATCACGGGGCCACCGACCGGATCCGGGACTTCCGCTGCCAGGCGTGCGGCACCAAGGTCAGCGCGCGGCGCGGCACCGCACTCGCCGGCCTGAAGACGCCCCCGGCACGAGTGGGCGAGGTGTTGAGCGCGCTGGCGGAAGGGCTCGATGTCGCGGCCGCGGTGCGGGTCTTCGGCCACGGCGAGGGGACGATCGCCCGGTGGCAGGCGCGGGCGGGCCAGCACGCCGACCGGCTGCACGACGCCCTGTTCCGCGGCCTGCACCTGCCGCACATCCAGCTGGACGAGATCCGCACCCGCCTGCGCGGGCGCTGCGACGGCCTCTGGTTGTGGGTCGCCCTCGATCCCCTGACGAAGATCGTGCCGGCCACACACCTCGGGCCGCGCACGCAGGCCTCGGCGCACGCCCTGATCCACGCCCTGGCCGCCCGGCTCCGGCCGGGCGGCGTCCCACTCTTCACCAGCGACGGTCTGCGGCTCTACTACTACGCGCTCACCGCCCATTTCGGCCAGTGGCTGGCGGACGGCCGTCGCCACGCATGGCGCGTGGCCGACACCCTGGTCTACGGGCAGGTCAAGAAAGCCTATCGGCGGCGGCGCGTCGTGCGCGTGACGCGCCGCATGGCGGTGGGGACCTGGGCGCAGCTGCGCAGCGGGCTCCGCGCGCTGGGGCTGAGCGGGCGGCTCAACACCGCCTTCGTCGAGCGCGTGAACCTGACCCTCCGCCGGGGTGTCGCCGCCCTCGCCCGCCGCACCTGGGCGGCCGCCCAGACCGCATCGGGCTTGGCCGCGCAGGTGGCGTGGTGGCGCGGCTACTACCATTTCGTGCGCCCGCACCACGCCTTGCGGGTGCCCTTGCCCATCCCGCAGGCCCGCGGCGGGCGCCGCCATCGGCGGCGGTATCGCGCGCGGACGCCGGCCATGGCGGCGGGGATCACGCCGTGCCGCTGGACGGTGGCGCAGTTCCTGGGGACCCCCACGGCGCGGGCGGGGTAGCCGCCCTGCAGCCCTGCGGCAGTCGGCCGCGTCTCGCGAGGTCGGCGGCCCCGGCCTTCGCCGCGATGCGGCCCCGCACGAGGCCCGCCAAGCGCCGATCGCGAGTGCTGACGGGTGTACCGGCGGCTTGGCACGCCCGTTCCAATTATCCACCGTATCCATGGGCAACACCGCGGCGTCGGCGCGGGGCGACCGCGAGCGCACCATCCAAGAGCGACACGGGCAGCAAGCGGGCGATCCCGTCGGCATTCAGCCGCTCGACAGCGGCTTGGGCGGGGCAGAGGATACTCATGCGCCGGCTCCTCTGGCGAAACTGGTCGGCAGCACCACCAGTATCACCCGTGGAGCCAGCGCACCGCTTATCTCAACGGTCTTGCCTCTAGCGGGCGGTCGACCAGGACGGCACCGTCCTCGATATCCTGGTGCAGCGCCGCCGGGATCGGGTTGCCGCCAAGACGTGCTTCCGTCGCCTGCGCAAGGATCTCGCGTACGTGCCCCGCGTGGTGATCACCGACACGCCCGCCAGTGATGGGGTGGCGAAGCGCGCGGTCCTGCCAAGTGTCGAGCATCGGCAGCATCAGCGGCGCAACAACCGGGCGGAGAGTTCGCACCAGCCGACCAGGGAGCGGGAACGGCGGATGCGGCGGTTCAAGAGTCCCGGCCACGCCCAGCGCTTCCTCGGCGCGTATGGCCCGATCGCCGGCCATTTCCGCCCGCGCCGCCACCGCCTGACCGCCGCCGCCTACCGCCAACACCGCGACCACGCCTTCGCCACCTGGCGCGGGGTCACCGGCACCCCAGCGATGGCCTGAGCAGCGACGCCCGCCCGCCTCACCACGCCTCCAAGCGCCAGCGAGTCGCCTGGTCCGACTCTACCTGACAATGCCCGCAGCAGTCCCCCACCATTCAACACGTACCGCTGCATGATTCTGCGAGTGAATGAGTCGCGTACAGGTTCCGTAACCTATTTACCGTGCAAATCATTGACAAACTATGTGGCGCGGCTTATAGTTATTCCATGCCTGGGAGGGCGGTGCCAATTGAATATCGGTCCCCCAGCGCATTCCCCACCGCCCTCCCGGTTTACTTCGCCAATATCTTCCCTCCCTTCCCATTCCCTCCTTCCCTTCCCTTTTGACCGAGGCGTCGTGCTCCACTAGGGCCCGGCGTCTCGTTATTTCCACCACGAAAAACCCGCCATTGCTGGCGGACTCTTCTGGGAATGATCGCGATCGTCCCTATTTCTTCGCTGGCGCTGATTTCACCTGCGTGTCTCTTGGTGCGCCGTTGAGGTCCTTCGTCGAGAGGCCCGGGGTGTTGTCCCCGACGGCTTCGTCGGTCCGTTCCTCCGCGTCGTCTTTCCGGTCAACCTCGGCCTGTACCTTCTGGCTGAGTGGCTTCTCGCCGAGCTGGTGGCGGTTTTCTAGTTCACACCTCGTCAGAGCCTCCTTGACACATACGGATCGTTGGGTTGGCAGAAGGTTGGCGAGCATACGCGGGCGATCACCAGCACCGACGCCAATTCTCCGGCCCTGGTTGACGATCACCCTGCCACCTTCAGGATCGGTATGTGTCAACCAAGGTAACTGCAAAGAGAAAACCCTCCCATCCGGGGTATACTCCTCGCTACGGATGGTATGGGAGGGTGTGAGGAGGGCAGCGATGGAACTGACCGCAGCGGTCAAAGCCTTGCTCCAGGATGCGGCGCGGCGGTTGCGCGGGAGCGCGCGGCGCGTCTTCATGGCGCGCACCGTCCGGGAACTCGGCCCCGGCGGCCAGCGGCGGGCGGAGCGGGAGCTGGGCTGGTGCCGCACGACGATCCGCACGGGGCAGCGCGAGTTCGCCAGCGGCTTCACCTGCGCCGACGCCTTCGCCTTACGCGGGCGCAAGCGGGCGGAGGAGCAGTTGCCCACCCTCCTGGCCGACATCACGGCGATCGTCGACGGTCAGAGCCAGGCCGACCCGCAATTCCGCACGACCAGGCTGTACACCCGGCTCAGCGCCGCCGAGGTGCGCCGCCAACTGATCGCGCGCAAGGGCTACACCGACGCCGCGTTGCCGAGTCGGCAGACAATCGGGGCCAAGCTCAACGCCCTGGGCTACCGCCCGCAGACCGTGGCGAAGAGCAAACCCCAAAAAAGATCCCCGAAACCGACGCCATCTTCGCGCAGCTGACGGCGATCAATCGGGCGGCCGACGCGGCAGAGGACATGTTGCGACTCTCGATGGATGCCAAAGCGGCGGTCAAGATCGGCCCGTTCTCGCGGCGGGGCAAGAGCCGCGTCCCGATCGCGGCGGCCGACCATGATTTCCAGCCCGACGCCACCATCACCCCCGTGGGTATCCTGCTCCCGGCGACGGACGAGGTGTTCCTATACGGCGTCACCTCCAGAGTAACCAGCGACTGCCTGGTCAATCGGTTGGAGCAGTGGTGGGCGGCGGTGCGCGCGCGCTTCGCCCACATCACCACGCTGGTCATCAATCTGGACAACGGCCCGGAGAACCACCGCCGCCGCACCCAGTTCATGGCCCGCCTCGTGCAGTTCGCGGCCGACACCGGCCTGACGCTGCGGCTGGCCTACGACCCGCCCTACCACAGCAAGTACAACCCGGTCGAGCGCTGCTGGGGCATCCTGGAGCAGCACTGGAACGGCAGCCTCCTCGACTCCCTCGACGCGGTCCTGGGCTTCGCCGCGAGCATGACCTGGAAGGGCAGCTCCCCGGCAGTGGCGCTCGCCACGACCCCCTACCACTGCGGCGTCACGCTGACGAAGGAGGCGATGGCGGCGGTGGAAGCCCAACTCACCCGCTTACCCCGCCTCGAGAAATGGTTCGTAGACATCGCCTGCCCATCACTATCGCCCTCGCCCTGGGAGGCGTAATTGCTTGCGCGTCCCCAACTGCTGACGAGGTGTGGATCCGCGACGTGCCGCGCGTGCGGGGGGGGCGCCTCCCCGCCGGGCGCGGCGGCCGACCTCCTGCACGTCCCCGACGCGCGGCGCCGGCCCTGATCCGCCGGGGCGCATCCGGCCACGGGGGTGCGTGCCCGCCGCGACGCGGATGGTGGTACAGTGGGCGCGCAGCGGACGATTGGCCAGCCAAGGGGATGACGATGGGCACACCCCAGGGACCCGCGCAGGATGCCCCCGCGCTCGTCGAGCGCGACCGCGAGCTGGCCGCCTTGCGCGATGCCCTCGCGGCGGCGCTCGCCGGGCACGGGTCCCTCGTGCTCATCGGCGGCGAGGCGGGCCTCGGCAAGACGACGCTGGCCGAGACGACGCTGGCCGAGGCGGCCACACAAGGCGCGCTGGCGCTGGTGGGGCGCTGCTACGACCTCAGCGAGACGCCGCCCTACGGCCCCTGGGCCGAGGCGCTGGACCGCGCGCCCACCGGCGACGCCCTCCCCGCCTTGCCGCCGGCGGTGCTGCCCCCCGAACGTGACGGCGCGGCGCTGACCGGGACGGACGCCATCCAGCGGAGGGTGCGCGACTACCTCGCCGCGCTCGCCGCGACCCGGCCGCTCGCCCTGCTGCTGGAGGACCTGCACTGGGCCGACCCCGCGAGCCTCGACCTGCTGCGCATCATCGCGCGCGGCCTCGCCGAGGTGCCGCTCCTGCTCCTGGCCACCTATCGGTCCGACGAGCTGACCCGCCGCCACCCCCTCTACGCCCAGCTCCCAACCCTCGTGCGCGAGGCCCGCGCCACGCGCCTCGAGCTGCACCGCCTGGAGGAGGGCGACCTGCGCGCGCTGGTGCAGGGGCGCTACGCCCTGCCGCCCGCCGACGAGGCCCGCCTGGTCGCGTACCTGCTCGCCCGCGCCGAGGGCAACCCGTTCTACGCGGGCGAGCTGCTGCGCAGCCTGGCGGACGAGCGCATCCTCCAGTGGCGCGACGGCGGCTGGCGGCTGGGCGACCCCGGGGCGGCGCACCTGCCCGCGCTGCTGCGCCAGGTCCTCGACGCGCGGCTCGACCGGCTCGGCGCGGCGGGGCGCGACCTGCTGGCGACGGCGGCGGTCATCGGGCAGGCGGTGCCGCTGGCGCTCTGGGCCGCCGTGGCCGGGACCGACGAGGACGGGCTGCTCGACGCCATCGAGCGGGGGGTAGCCGCCCGGTTGGTCGTCGAGTCGCCGGACGGGGCGGCGGTCCGGTTCGCCCACGCGCTGATCCGCGAGGCGCTCTACGAGGGGCTGCTGGCGACGCGACGGCGCAGGCTCCACCTGCGCCTGGGTGAGACCCTGGCGGCGACCCCCCGCCCGGACCCCGACGCGGTGGCCCACCATTTCCAGCGGGCGGGCGATGCGCGGGCGGGCGCGTGGCTGACGGTGGCGGGGGAGCGGGCGCAGCGCGCCTACGCCTGGCAGACCGCGTCCGCGCGGTACGAGGCGGCCCTCGCCCTGCTGGACACGACGGGCGACACGGCGGGCAGCCGCATCCTGCTCCTGCGTCGGCTCGCCCAGCTGAGCTTCCTGAGCGCCCCGCAGCGCGGCGTCGCGCTGCTGGAGGAGGCCGCGGGACTCGCCGCCGACCTGACGCACGACGGCCTGGCGGCGGCGATCCTGTGCGAAATGGGCATGGTGCGCGCCAACGTCGTGCGCCCTGGGGACCTGCGCCGGAGCAAGCAGGAACTCGCCGCAGGGGTGGCGGCGCTGAGCACCTTGCCGCTGGAGGCGCGCCGACGACTGGTCCTGGAGGCCCAGGTCGTCGGGTCGGCGGATGCGGACTTCTATGCCGCCGTGCTCGTGCTGCGGCTGGGGCTTACCGGGCACTTCGCCGAGGCACTCGCGGCGGGCGAGCGCCTCGGCAACGACCTGGCCGCCGCCGGGAATGACAAAAGTGGCGTCACGCGGGGCCACGTCCTCTCGGGGCTCGCGGCGGCCTACGCCGCCTTCGGTCGCCCGGATGAGGCGCGGGAGGCCGGGCGCGCGTCCCACGCCGCCTATGCCGCCGCCGGGCACCAGATGCAGGCGGTGATCGCGGCGACCCGCGACCTACTCTGGACCGCCCTCCCCTACGCGGCGGACGATCTGGCGGCCCGTGGCCACCTGGCGGACGCCGTGGACGACGCGGCGGCGCGCGCATCGGCACTGGACGCTGGTCGGGCGGTGAGCAGCGGGACGACATTGCCGTTGCTGCTCCTCGAGGGGCGGTGGGCCGAGGCGCGCCAGCTGGCGCTCGGGCAGGCGGCGTCCGCGGTGGAGGGGATACGGCGCGCGGCCGCCTACGCGCTCGCGCCACTGGCGCGCGCCCAGGGCGACACCGAGCTGGGCCGGGGGATCGTGTGGGAGCGGCTGCCCGCCGGGCCGGACACCGACGAGGAGGACGCCTACTGGTTCCTCTCCGATCTCGGCCTGTTCCGCAGCGCGGCCGACCTCGCGACCGACGCGGGCGACCCGGCCGAGGCCCGCGCCTGGCTGGCGGCGCACGACCGCTGGCTGGACTGGAGCGGCGCGGTACAGGGCCGGGCGGAGGGCCAGCTCGGCTGGGCGGAATACCACCGCGCGGCGGGGGACCTCGCCCGCGCGCGGGAGCACGCCGCGCGCGCCCTGACCCAGGCCACCGAGCCGCGCCAGCCGCTCGCCCTCCTCGCCGCCCACCGGCTGCTCGGCGAACTGGACACCGCCGAGGGCCGCCACGCCGAGGCGGCGGCGCACCTCGCCGAGGCGCTGGCGCTGGCCGACGCCTGCGCCGCCCCCTACGAGCGGGCGCTGACCCTGCTGGCCCTGGCCGAGCTGCGCGCCGCCGCGGGCGAGGCGGCCGAGGCGTGCACGGCGCTGGAGGAGGCGCGTGCCACCCTCGCCCCGCTCGAGGCCGCCCCGGCCCTCGCGCGCGCCGACGCCCTCGTCGCCCGCCTCGTCGCTCCGCCACCCGCCACGTCGGCCGCCCTCCCTTTCGGCCTGACCGCGCGCGAGGCGGAGGTGCTGGCGGTGCTGGCCGAGGGGCTCACCGACCAGCAGATCGCCGCGCGGCTCTTCGTCAGCCGCAACACCGTTAACACCCACACCCGCGCCATCTATGGCAAGCTGGGCGTCACCTCCCGTGCCGCCGCCACCCGTATCGCCATGCACCACGGCCTCCGCTAGTCGCCGCGTGCCCCGCGCCGCCCTCACTACTTCTAGTGAGGGCGGCCTGCGCCTGCCGCCCGCACCAAATCGTCAGTCCTAAACCAAAGCTCTAATGGGAACTACATGGGCGACGCGGCGGACCATGTGGGTTTCACCTGGGCTTTGGTTTAGTACACGGTCGCGGAAATGGCCGCAGGGTTAGAGGCCGGTCGCGCGGTCCTTATGGGTCCACTTGAAGGGCCTGGCCGTGTGATTGAAGTAGGCGATGAAGTCGCGGAGGTGCTGTTCGAGTGCCGCGAGCGAGGCGAAGTTGCCGCGCTTGAGCACGCGGCGGGCGAGGATGCTGAACCAGCGTTCGATCTGGTTGAGCCAGGAGGTATGCTTCGGCGTGTAGAGGAACTGGATGCGGTGGGCGGGGTCGCCGAGGAAGGCGGCGCGGGTCGCCTGCGACCGGAGGATACCGGCGTGGCCCTTGACACCCAGGTCGTCGGCGAGGCCACAGCGCGCGGCGACCAGGCGGACCAGGGCCTCCGACTGATGGGTGTTCAGGTTGTCGGCGAGGAAGAGCCAGCAGGCGTCCGGGTCGGTGGCGATGGTCCGGGCGATGTGGGCGGCGAAGTCCGCCTCGGTGCGGGTGGGGCCGAGCGAGGGGGCGAGCACTTCGCCGGTGGCGACATTGAGGTTGGCGATCAGGCTGAGGGTGCCGTGGCGGATATACTCGTGCTCGCGCCGCTCGGGGCAGCCGGGACGCATGGGCTTGGTCGGGGCGGCGCGCTCCAGCGCCTGGATGCCGGTCATCTCATCGGTGCTGACGACGTGGCAGCCCAGCGCCTCCAGCATCGGGGCGTAGGCGTAGACCGTGCAGATCGTCTCCACTTGGCCGGCGAAGGTGGCCGGATCCGCCGCCTTGGCCTTGGCGTTGAGCCAATACCGGCTACGATGCGGTTGCAGCGCGGCCTCCATTTAAAAAGCGTTCCACCGAGCGGGGGGAGATGGTGGGGACGATGCCCTGCTTGACCGCCTCGTCGGCCAGTTCACGGGGCGTCCAGGCGGTGATGGGCCGCGCCAGCTGCGCCGGCGGGCGACAGGCGAGGTCGATGATCCGCACGATCTGCTCGGCGGTGAAGGTGGCCGGCGTGCCGGGGCGGGGGGCGTCGGCCAGGACGGTGGCGATCGCGCGCGCCAAGGTGGCCGACTCCGCATCCACGGCGGCCAAGCGGTCGAGCGCCGCGGCCCAGCGGTCGTGCCACAAGGCGACGGTGCGGGCTTGGCAGCCGAGCCGACGGGCGAGCGGGTCATTGCGCTGGCCAGCGGCCGCCCCGAGGATGATCTGCACGCGCAGGGCGAGCGCTTGGGAACACGATGCGCGGCGGTGCAAGGTCGTCAGGACGGCCGCTTGCGCGGCGGTCACGGTGATGGGTGTGGGCATGGGGCCAGCCATCGGACCTCCTTCAGGGGTGCCGTCGCCACCGCACGACGCGATCCCAGGAGTCTACTACAACCCTGCGGCCATTTCCGCGACCGTGTACTAGTCATGTGCCGCCGCCCTCCCCAACCTATGCTGGTCCTAGAGAAGAGCAATGAGCGCGGCGGCAACCGAGTCGAAGCGCTGGGCCAGCAGAAGGGAGCATCGCGATGGCGACCACGAGCAGCATCCGGGTGGCGGGCAAGGCACTGACAGGACAGCGCGGCAACCGGGCCGGCGGGCACTACGGACTCAAGTCGAAAGTGCTGGCGGGCGTGGTAATCCTCGGCTGCGCGGCGACGCTGGCATTCGGTGGGCTGCGCGCGGCCCACCAGGCACCAAGCCGGCCGGCGGCGGACGCATCGGCATCGCAAGCATCAGTGAGTGTTGTGGCCCCGCAGTCGGTGCCATTGCCAAACAACTCGTATGATGACCTGATCTGGCGGTTGGAGAACGCCGTCGGCGAGCGCGTGAACGGACCGGCGGCCGGCGGTCCGTTCGGGCAGGCGGGGACGCTCTCGGGCGGATCCTACCAGGACCTCATCTGGGAGCTGGAGGTGGCCATCGGCGAGCGCGTGAACCCGCCGACGGCCACGGCTAAGTAGCCGCCGGACCTCTGGTCCGCGCTGGCCTGCGCGGCAACCACCAGGGGTGCCACCCACATTAGCCACCACGCAACCACGCGTCCCCGGCGCATGCGCCGGGGACGCGACCGCGCAGGAGGCGCATGAACCGCAGAGCGACGGATGGTGAGAGGTGCCGATGGAACGGCGGGAGGACCAGGCCCTGGCACCGGTGCCCGGCTGCGCGCGATGCGGCTCCGGGGGACGCGGGAACCGCGCGGCGCTCGCGGCGCTGGTGGCGACATTGGAGGGGGCGCTGCTGGTCGCCCGCGCCCTCCTCGACGCCCCGGACGACGCGGCAGGTACCCTGCGCGCCGCGCGACCCCCGACGCCGGTGCTGCCGCGCGTGGTGCGGACACGACCGACGCCCTTTGACGCGCGCCACGGCACGCCCCCCGGCGTACCGACCGCACCCGACCACCTCTCGACGCGGGAGCGCGAGGTGCTGCGCCTACTCGCCGCGGGCCACAGCAATCGCCGGATCGCCGCCGCGCTCTACCTCAGCCCGCGCACCGTGCAGCGCCACGTCGCCAACGTGTATCTCAAACTCGGCGCGCACTGCCGCGCCGAGGCCACCGTCTATGCGCTCCGCCACAACCTCACTTAACCACTCCCGGCGCACCTCCGTGGGCGACCTGCTCGACGCCGGGGCCGCCAGCGCCACGGTGCAGCAGCGCGCCGGGCACGCCGATGTCTCGACCACCGCCCGCTACGACCGGCGCGGCGGCGCGGCCCGCCGGGCGGCGGCGGACCTCCTGCACGTCCCCTACGCGCGGCGCAGGCCCTGACCCACTACGACGCATCCGGCCACGAGGGTGCATGCCCGCCGCGACGCGGATGGTGGTACAGTGGTCGCGCAGCGGACGATTGGCCAGCCAAGGGGATGACGATGGCCACACCCCACGGCCCCGAGCCCCTCGCGCCCGCGCTGGTCGGGCGTGATCACGAGCGGGCCGCGCTGCGCGCCGCCCTCACGGCGGCCTGCGCCGGGCGCGGCTCATTGGTCCTCGTCAGCGGGGAGGCGGGGATCGGCAAGACCGCGCTCGCCGAAACGCTGCTCGCCGAGGCGCAGGGACGGGGCGCGCTCGTCCTCGTCGGGCGCTGCTACGACCTCAGCGAGACGCCGCCCTACGGGCCGTGGATCGAGGCGCTGGCCCGCGCCCCGCGCGGCGAGGGGCTGCCCGCACCGCCCGGCCTGGCCGGTGGCGCTGCCACCACCGGCCAGGCCGGGCTCTTCGCCCAGGTCCGCGACTATCTCGCTGCCCTCGCCGCGTCCCAGCCGCTTGTCCTGCTGCTGGACGATCTGCACTGGGCCGATACCGCGTCCCTCGACTTGCTGCGCACCCTCGCGCGCGGCCTCGCCGAGCTCCCCCTGCTGCTGCTCGCCACCTACCGCGCCGAGGAGGTCGTCGACGACCACGCGCTGGCCGCGCTCCTCCCGCTGCTCGTGCGCGAGGCCCGCGCGGCCCGCCTGGAACTGCGCCCCCTGGACGCAACCGCTATCGGCGCGCTCGTCGCGGCGCGCTACGCCCTGGCCGAGACCGAGCGGGACCGATTAACGACCTACCTGGCCGCGCGCACCGAGGGCAACGCCCTCTTCCTGGGCGAGCTGCTGCGCACCCTGGAGGGCGAGGGGCTGCTGCGGCCCGAGGGCCCGGGCTGGGCCCTCGGCGACCTGGCGGGGGTGCCGGTGCCGGCGCTGCTGCGGCAGGTCATCGCCGGGCGGGCGAGCCAGCTGGACACGGAGACCGCGCGACTCCTGGCGTTGGCGGCGGTCATCGGGCAGGCGGTGCCGCTCGCCATCTGGGCGGCGGTCGCCGATCGGCCCGAGGACGCCCTGCTGGCGCACATCGAGGAGGCGACGGCCGCGCGGCTGCTGCTGGAGGCGCCCGACGGCGCCGGCGTGCGCTTCGCCCACGCGCTCATCCGCGAGACGCTCTACGAGGGGCTGGGGGCGCTGCGCCGCCCCGGCTGGCACCGCCGCGCCGCCGAGGCCCTGCTCGCCACGCCCGACCCCGACCCCGACGCGGTCGCCTACCACCTCCAGCGGGCGGGCGACCAGCGCGCGGCGGACTGGCTCGTCGCGGCGGGCGAGCGGGCGTGGCGGGCCTATGCCTGGCTGACCGCCGCCGCGCGCTACGAGGCCGCGCTGGCGCTCCCGCCGGGCGCGCAGGCCGACCCGGTGCGGCGCGCCCTGCTGCTGCTGACGCTTGCGCAGCTGCGGCGCTACACCGATCCGGCGCACGGCATCCCGCTGACGGAGGAGGCCGAGCGGCTGGCGGCGGCGGCGGGCGACCCCGCCCTGGCCGCCGCCGCGCGCTTCGACCGCGGGCACCTGCTCGGCCTGGCCGGGGACCACCGGGCGGGCCTGGCCGAGATGGAGCGCGCCTGGCCCGCGCTGGCGCATATGACCCCGCCCAAGCGCGCCCGGCTGCCGGCGCTGGTGGTCCAGGGCGTGACCCCGGAGGGGGACTACCACCGGGGCGTGCTGGTGCTGTGGGCCGCCGCCGCCGGGCGCTACCGCGAGGCGCTCGCCTACGCCGCGCCGTTCGCCCGCGGCGCGGCGGGGACCCCCGCGCGCGGCTTGCAGGGCCTGGGACTGGCGAGCGCCATGATGGGCCAGCCCGACGCGACCTGGCGCGCTTACGCGGACTCCCGCGCCACCTACCTGGCGGCGGGGCAACACCGCGAGGTCCTCAACACCCTGGGGCAGGAGCTGGACTGGGCGGTGCGCTACCGGGGCGACGAGCCGGCGCACCTCGCGCGGCTGGCGGACGAGCGCGAACGGGCGCTTCCCCGCGCAAGCGGGGTCGCGCCCGGCGAGTCCCACCGCTTCGGCATCATATGTCTCCTGTGGCTGACCGGGCGTTGGGGTGAGGCCAGATCGGCCGCATTGGAGGCGCAGGCGCTCGGGTTAACCGTGCGCTCGCTCTCCGCGCGCCCTTGGCTCGGGCGCATCCTGCGCGCGCAGGGCGAGCGGGGACACGCCCGGCAGGTGGTGCGCGAGGCATTCCCTGACGGCCCGTCAGGGGCCGCCGCGACGGAATTCCCGCAGGCGCTCTCGACGCAGATCCTGGCGGCGACGCTCGCGCTCGATGAGGGCGACCTGCCCGGCGCGCGGTCCTGGCTGGCGGCGCACGACCACTTGCTGGCCGAGAGCGGGGCGGTCCTGGGGCGGGCCGAGGGGCAGCTCGGCTGGGCGGCCTACCACGGGGCGTCAGGGGACGCCGTCACCGCCCGCGCCTGCGCCGAGACCGCCCTGAACCACGCCACCGCCCCCCGTCAGCCGCTCGCCCTCCTCGCCGCCCACCGCCTCCTGGGCGAGTTAGGCACCGCCGACGGTCGGCACGACGAGGCCGCCGTGCAACTGGAGGCCGCCCTCGCGCTGGCCGACGCCTGCGCCGCCCCGTACGAGCGCGCCCTCACGCTGCTGGCCCTGGCCGAACAGCGCGCCGCCGCGGGGTCACCGGGGGAGGCTGGTACCGCACTGGCGCAAGCCCGCGCCATCCTCGAACCGCTCGAAGCCCGCCCCGCGCTCGCCCGCGCTGATGCCCTCGCCGCCCGCCTCACCGCCCTGCCCCCGGCAGCGCCCGCCGCGCTGCCGTTCGGGCTGACCGCGCGCGAGGCGGAGGTGCTCGCCCTGGTCGCCGAGGGGCTCAGCGATGCCGAGGTCGCCGCGCGCCTCTTCCTTTCTCCCTACACCGTCAAGGCCCACCTGCGCGCCGTCTACGGCAAGCTCGCCGTCCCCTCCCGCACCGCCGCCGCCCGCCTCGCCCGCGACCACGGCCTCGCCTGACCCATCCCAATCGCCGCCAGCCCCCGCCGCGCGGGCGCTAGTTCGTCCGAACTAGCGCCCGCCCCCCCCGCGGCGGGGGCTGGCGGCGATTGGTTCGTCCGCGCGATGTGCCGCCGCTCCGCGCTCCCTATGCTGGTGACAGAAAAGGACGAGAGCGCGGCGGCAAACGGGCCGGGCGCACCAGACAGGAGGAGGCATCACGATGGCGACGACGAGCAGCAACCTGACGGCGGGCGCGGCGACGAGCGGCGGGCGGGGCGGCAACGACACGGGCCACAAGCGGCGCGCGGCCGGGCTGGTCGCCACCGCCGCCCTCGGCCTCGCCCTCCTGACCGGGACGATCTTCAGCGAGGCGCACCAGGCGGCGTTGCCGACCACCCCGCCGGTGGCGGTCAACCCCAGCAGCGACGACCCGGCCGTGCGGCCTGCGGACGCCTCCGTCGCGGCGGAGTACCGTTGGGACTTCGGAGGCCCGGCGGTCATCGCCCCAGCGGTCAGCATCCCGGCGGGCGCCCCGGCGCAAGCCACCGCCAGGGCGCAGGTGTGGACCGGGACGTGCCGGGCGGGCGGCAGCGAGTGCCTGCCGGACGAGGACTATGCCGCCCCGGCCCCGGCGGACACTGCCGGGGCGGACGACCTGGTCACCAGTTGCATCGGGACCACCGAACCCTTCGCCTGCGCCGCCCCGGCCGCGGCGGACACCGCCAAGAAGCTGCCGGACCTGTGGAACGTCCTGGCTTGAGCGGGCGCACCCCCCGCGAGACCCGCGCCCCGGCACCTGCGCCGGGGCGCGGCCACCACCGGACGAAGGAGGCCCCCCATGCACCCGGTCAGCGACGCCACCCGTCCCGCGCGCCGGACGACCGCCGGGATGCCGCGCGCGGATGGGACGCCGAACCGCGTCGCGCCGGGGCACACCGCCGGGGACACCGCGATGGCGCTACCGCGCGCGGCGACTGCGCGGGTGCACGGTGGCACCCCGGCGCAGGTGGGCGAGACCATGGAGCGTTCGCGAGCGCCGAACACGGCGCTCGCGGCGGCGCTGGACCAGGCGCTCCTCGCCGCCCAGCACCTGCGCGAGGCCCTGGATGCCGCCGTCCACCAGAAGGCCGAGGTGGTGAGGCACCTGGCGCGGGCACGGGCGCTCGGCGGGCTATGCGCCCCGTACGAGGCGGAGACTGCCGCGCCCCCGCCGGTGCGCCCCCTCGCCGCGCTCTCGCCGCGCGAGCGGGAGGTGCTGCGCCTGCTCGCGACGGGCCACAGCAATCGCCGGATCGCCGCCGCGCTCTACCTGAGCCCGCGCACCGTGCAGCGGCATGTCGCCAACCTCTACCCGAAGATCGGCGCGCACTGCCGCGCCGAGGCCACCGCCTACGCCCTGTGCCACGGCCTCGGCTGATACCCCCGGCGCACCGACGTGGGCGACATTCTCAGCCAGCGTGCGGGCATCGCCACCGTGCAGCGGCTCGCGGGGCACGCGGATGTCCCCACCATGGCCCGCTACGACCGGCGCGGGGGCGCGGCCCGGAGGGCGGCGGGGGATCTGCTGCATGTGCCCTACGTGCGACGCGGGGGCGACGCGGGCCGTGACCCAGGCGGGGTGGCCCGGCGGCGGCGCGTGGTCGCCCCCGCCGCACGGCCTCCCCCGACACCCGGTTGTGCCCCCCCATCGTCCCGGCCTACCCCTCGGTGTGGAGCAGGACCTCGTAGGCGCGGGGCGGGACCGGCGTCTGCCCCGTCACCGTCAGCGGGCCGAGCTTGGCCAGCGTCGCGCGGTGCCGCTCGACGGCGGCGCTCGCCGCTTCCGCACTGTCCCAGAGCGTGACCACGAGGCCCTCGCCGCTCTGGTTGTCGCCGCCGAGGTAGCCCCCCCGGAAGCCCCCCGCCTGGCGGTAGAGCGCGAAAAGTTCCTCCATGACGGCGGTGGCCTCCGGCATCTTGCCCGGCTGCATGGTGCCGGGCGTCACGCGGATGTGCATCGCTCCCCCCCTTGATCGTGGCCGATTGTCCCGTGCTGGCGGGAGTATAGCGCGACCCAGTGTGCGCCGCGCGTCGCGGGCCGTGGCCCGGCCAGGGCACCCCGGCTCCTGGCCTGCCTGGTCGCACGCCCGTGCGGCTGGACACGGGCGTTGTGGTATGGTGCGCGCCACAGCAACAGCGGCGCTGACCGGCCGCAGGGGCAACCAGCGGAGAAGGAGGCCCCTGTGGCCGAGAGCGTGGCAACCGACACATCGCCCGTCGCGGAGCGGGCCGACTGCTGCATCGTCGGGGGCGGTCCGGCCGGGGCCTTCCTCGGCCTGCTCCTCGCGCGGGCGGGGGTGCGGGTCCTCCTCCTGGAGGAGCGCCGTGACCTGGCGCGCCAGTTTCGCGGCGAGACCGTCCACCCGCCCACGCTCGTCCTGCTGGAGGACCTCGGCCTGCTCGACCGAGTGCTGGCGCACGCGCGCTCGCGCAGCGACCGCTTGCCCGGCTATGCGCCGGGCGCGCCGCCCGTCCCCCTCGACGGCCTGGTCCCCGGCACCCGGCATCCCTACTTGGTCAACGTGCCGCAGGAGGCGCTGCTCGGCCTCCTGCACGCGGCCATCGCGGCCGAGCCGGGCGGCCGCGTGCTCCTCGGTGCCCGTGCGGCGGGGCTGGTCGAGGACGGGGACCGGGTGGCCGGGGTCCGCTACCGCCTGGCTGGCGACGAGCACGCGGTCGCCGCACCGCTCGTCGTCGCCGCCGACGGGCGGCACACGCGCCTGCGCCGCCTGGCCGGGCTGCCCTTCGCGGAGGCGGACGGCGGCATCGACATGCTCTGGTTCACCCTGCCGCACCTGGCGGACGACCCCTACCGGGGCGGCCCGCGCCTCGCCAACGGGCGCATCCTCCAGGTGCTCGACCGGGGCGACCGCTGGCAGTGCGGCTACGTCGTGCCGCGCGGCGGCTGGGCGGCGCTGCGCGCGCGCGGCATCCCGGCCCTGCGCGCCGACCTCGCCGCCCATGTGCCCGAGTTCGCGGCGCGCCTCGCGGCGGAGCCGTCGCTCGACCGCCCGGCGGTCCTGCCCGGCGCGCTCGGCCGCGCCCCGCGCTGGTGGCGGCCCGGCTTCCTGCTGCTGGGCGACGCGGCGCACACGATGTCCCCCATCGGCGGGGTGGGCCTCCTGATGGCGGTCGCGGACGCCATCGTCGCGGCCAATGTCCTCGTCCCCGCCTTCGACCGGGGGGAAGTCACCCCGGCGGACCTGGCGGCCATCCAGCGCCGCCGCGCGCTGCCGGTCGCGCTCGTCCAGGGGTTGCAGGCACTCATCGGGTGTCGCATGTCCCGCCCCGGTCTGCTGGCGGCGGGCGTCGCCCCCGGCGTCGCGCCGCCGCCGAGCGCGGCGGAACTGGCCCTTGCCGAGGCGACGGCGGCGCGCCTGCGATGGTCGGGGCGCGCGCTGGCGCGGAGCTTCGTGTTCGGGGTGCTGCCGCCCCGGCTCGCCCCGGCGGTGCGGGCGCGCGTCGCCCGTGCCGTGGCGGACGGCTAAGCGGCGCAGCGCCGGGCGCGCGAGGCACGGCCCGGCGCGCACATGCACCGCGAACGCGCGACACGATGGCTTGCCAAACCGTGACATTTATGTTACGTTCCAGGTGCCGTAATGACGCGGCGGTCACGGAGAGGGCAACAACGATGTCTGCGGCGACACGGCCGAACACGAATACTCCCGTCGCCACGCGCGGCGAGTGGGAGGAGTTCCGGGACGAGCTGCTCCAGGACCCGGCGGCGCGCGCGGAGTACGCACGCAGCTACCGCCACGCCCTGTTCTTGCGCCAGCTCCTCCAGCGGCTCGAGGCCGAGCGCGTGCGGGCCGGGCTATCGAAAGCCGAACTCGCCCACCGCGTCGGCGTCAATCCCTCCGCCATGCGACGGCTCCTCACGGCGGAGACGGGTAATCCCACGCTCAAAACGATGCTGGGGATGTTCGACGCGTTGGGGCTAGAGCTGTCATTGACCCCAAGCAAGGACGTGGTGACGCGGGGGGAAACGAGCACCACGAGCATGGAAGAGCGCGAAACGGCGCGCGCCTCAGCATGACCGGACCGTCGCCCGCCGCGCCCTGGCGCATCGTCTACTGCAAACGAGACCGCCGCGACGACCCCGCAGAGACGCGCCCCGGACGCGCGTTCCTCGCCTCCTGTCCGGTGAACATCGCCGCCCGACTCATCGCCTTCCTGGAGGCAGTGAGGGATGCGCCACCGCCCAGATTTGCGGGCGGCGGGCTCTGGGAGGCCATGCACGACGACATGTCCGGCTACTACGAGGTCCGCACGCGGGCACGAAAACAGCTCTACCGGTACTTTGTGGTCTCGGGGCGATAGTGGTAGAACGGGCGCAGGAGGTGATGCGGTGACGAAGCGATTGCCCGCGACCGCCGCCCCGATGCCGCTGGAGGAGTATGCTGCGCGGTTCGACGACCTGTTCACGCGGCGGTGCCAGCGCGAGGGGTTCCGCCACTACCTGGCGGGGCTGCTGCTGCCCGCCGAGCGCAACAAGACCGCGACGGCGCTGGCGAACACCGAGCCGGTGACGGGGGCGCAGCACCCGCGCGCCCAGCGGCTCCAATGGTCCCTGAGCGCGTCGGCGTGGGATGCGGACGCGGTCAACGCGCGGCGGCTGGCGCTGCTGCGCGCCGATCCGGCGACGGCCCCGGAGGGGCGGGGCGTGCTGGTCATCGACGAGCATGGCGACCGCAAATGGGGCCGCAAGACCGCGCATGTCGGGCGCCAGTACCTCGCCAACCTCGGCGAGACCGACAGCGGCGTGGTCGCGGTGACGAGCCTGTGGGCCGACGAGGCGGCCTACTGGCCGGTCGACTACGAGCCGTACACGCCCAAGCACCAGTTCGCCACGGGCGCGGCTGACCCGGACTTCCGCACCAAGCGCGCCATCGCCGGGGAGCTGGTGACGTCGGCTGTCGAGGAGGGGCGGCCCTTGCGCGCGGTGGTGGCCGATAGCTTTTATGGCGAGGACGCGGGGTTCCGCCAGCGGCTCCACGAGTTGGCGGTCGGCTACGTGCTCGCGCTCCGGCCCGCACACACGTGGTGGCACCAGGAGGGCAGCATCGGCGCGCTGTGGCAGGCGGCGGAACTGGCGGGCTGGCGAGGGCCCGCGTCGCCGGGGGCCTGGGTCGCGGTCGCGCGCCGCTTCCGCGACGGCCACGCCGAGCGGTGGTGGGCGCTCGAGGTCGAGGCGGGGCCATACGGGCCGACGCGCGGCCGGCGCGCGGTCGTCGTCACCACCGACCCGGCGACCCTGCCCGACCATACGACGTGGTACCTCGCCACCAACCTGCCGGCCGGCGAGGCCGATCTGGCCGAGGTCGTGCGCCTCTACGGGCTGCGCATGTGGATCGAGCAGGCCTACAGGCAGACGAAGCACGCGCTGGGGTGGTCGCAGTACCAGGTCCGCTCCGACGCGGCGATCCGCCGCCACTGGCAGCTGGTCTGCTGCGCCTTCTCGTTCTGCTGGCGGCAGCGGCCAGCGCTCGCCGCTGATGCGGCACCGGCACTTGGTGAGGGCGGGGCGGGACCGGCCGCCGACGAGGCGGCGGGGCGGGGGGAAAATGCGCCCCGCCCGCCCGCCGGGGTGCTGGCCGGTGGCGCTGCGCGCCGTCCGCGCCTGGCTGGAGCCGTGGGTCCTGCTCCGGCGCTACTGGCGGGCGTGGTCACCGCTGCCCCCGCCCGCGCCGCTCGCGGCCCTGCTCGACCGACTCTACTGCGGCCACGGCCTTGACCTCTACGCCTCGCCCTGACCCGAGGCCACAAAGTACCGGACCGACTACTGTCAATGTCATTCCGTCCTGTTATCGCTAGCCCTGGAGCTAAACGTAACGATGTTGGTGTTGTGTCCAACCCCTCTTCACACAGGTGCCGCCGACATGCTCGCGCTCGATCAGCGCGACCGTGCGACCGGCCCCAGCTAGCGCCGTCGCGAGGGGGCCGCCCGCCTGCCCCGCGCCGATCACGATCGCGTCGTAGCGTTCCGGTTCCATCGCTGCTCCTCTCGCGACACGGCGGCCCGGTCGTTCGGTCGGTGACACCCGCCTTGCGCGCCACCGCGCTCAACACCGTGTTCCAGCACACGATGTCCGCCGCCACCCACCACCGCGTACAACGGTAGCACGCCGCATCGCGCAGCCACAAGGGCAGCGGGCCTGCGGCGTCGGCACGTAAGAATCCGGTCACCTTTCCGCAATCGTCGGGCAAGGATCCGCCGGGAGAGCGTAAGAACCGCCCCCCAGACTCATTGCCAGTGGACCGGCAACCACGCGCGGGCATTACAGGCCGGTTACCGCCATCGCGAAGTGCCGGTACGCCAGCATCGGCGGCGCGCTCATCGGCGACATGCGCGCCGGGTGGTGTATCATCGGACATCGGACAGGCGAACGGCAGCGGGCGCTCCCTCGACGACGTCTGGGGGTGGCGAACGGCACGCGACCACGTCGCGGCGATGACCGACTGGCCGACGAAGCGGATTGTCCGGCAGATTGCCGGTGCGGGGCACCATATCCTGAGCGCGAGCTGAGTATTGATGACGGCGTTATCTCCCGCCGCACTCCCGCCCGCCCGCCCCATGCGCGCGCGCGCTCGCCTCGCGGGCTGGTTCGGCGCACCCTGGCGGGCGCTGCGCGCGGGCGAGGCGGCCCTGGCCGCACTCGACGCCCCCGAAGCAGCCACCCGGCGGCGTCTGGCTCTCGACCTCGGCGTCCTCGGCGTCCTCGGCGCGGCGCTGGTGGCGCTCACCATCCGCTCGGCGCAATGGCGCGTCCTCAGCGATCACCCACGCGCCTTCCTGCTGACCCTGCTGGCGCAACTGGCCCTGTACGGGCTGGCGGCGGGGTGGGTCATCCGCCGACGGCCCCACGCGCGCGGTGCCCTGGCGCTCATCCTGCTCGTCGCGCTGGCGACCCGGCTGCTCTTCGTGCCGCTGGCCCCGTCGGCGTCGGACGACCTCTACCGCTACGTCTGGGACGGGCGTATCCAGGCCCTGGGCATCAACCCCTACCGCTACACGCCGAACGATCCCGCGCTCGCGCCCTATCGCGACGCCGAGATCTATCCGCACATCAACCGCCAGGGGGTGCCAACGATCTATCCGCCGGTGGCGCAGTTCGCCTTCCGCGCCCTCTACCGCATCCACCCGGACAGCGTCGTCTGGACCAAGCTCGCCCTCAGCGGGCTCGATCTGCTGACCGTGCTGGCGATCGCGGGCCTGCTGCTGCGCCTCGGCCTGCGGCCCGAACGGGCGATCCTCTACGCCTGGCACCCCCTCCTCGTCCTCGAAGTGAGCCACAGCGGCCATCTCGACATGCTGATGATCCTCTTCTTGATCCTGGCGGTGCGGGCGCGGGTGGCGAGTCGCCCCTGGCGCGCGGGCTTCCTGCTGGCCTGCGCGGCCCTGACGAAGTTCTACGCCCTGATCGCCCTCCCGGCCCTCCTCCGCCCCGAGCGACGCCGCGATCTGCGCCTCCCGCTGGCGACGCTGGTCACCGCCGCGCTCGCCTACCTCCCCTTCCTCGGTGTCGGGAGCGGCGTCTTCGGCTATCTCGGCGGCTACGTGCGCGAGGAGGGCGTGGCCTCGGGCGACCGCTTCTACCTGCTCCAACCGCTGGAAGGGTTGGCGACGCTCGCCCGGTTGTCGCCGCCGGGGTGGTTGCCGGGAGCGACAGGCGCGCGACTCTACACGGTGGCCCTGCTCGCGATCATGGGCGTGCTGGCCCTCTGGTGCTGGCTCCGCCCGCTGCCATCCCCGCGCGCGATCACCGGGCGCGTGCTGCTCCTCTTCACCGTGTTCATGACCCTGGCCACACCGACCTACCCCTGGTACACGCTGCTCGTCCTGGCCTTCATCCCCTTCGCCGGTCGCCGCCTGCTCGTTCCCGCGACGGTGCTGGTCGGCGGGGCGGGCTTGCTCTACCTGCAATGGTGGTGGCCGGGCGGTCTGCGCTGGCCCCCCCACGTCGCCTACGGCGGCCCGGCGCTCGCGCTGGGGGCGATGGCAACGTGGGCACTCGTGGGTAGGCGCGGCGCACGGCGACGCCCACCCTCACCGCCCGCCGCGCGCCACAGCCCGCGCATTGGGGGCGTTCGGCGCGCTGGCCGCTCCGCCGCCTCGACATGTCGCGCGGCGGTGGCACGAGCGGCAATGCCCGTACGCCGCGTGTTGGACAATCGACATGACGGTTGAAACGCGGGTCGCTGCTTAGCGAATACCGGGTACCGATGACCGCGCTCGCCCCGCCCCGCCCACCTCGTATCCTGCCCACCCTCCGCGCCCGCCTGCGCCACGACCGCCGCTGGCGTGGCGCGTTGTGGACCCTGGCCCCACTGCTCCTCGCCGCGATGCTCCTGGCCGTCGGCTACCTGTTGCGCGCGCCCGGCACGAGCCACCCCGACGACTATCAGAGCTACGGCTTCCGCACCCTCAGCTACTCGGACATCATCTGGCTCTACCTGCGCGACAACCTCGCGCGGCATCCCCGACCCTATCTCGACTATCGGCTGGAGTACCCCCCGCTGACCGGCGCGCTCTCCTACGCGCTCGGCTTCGCGCCGAGCCTGCGCGCCTACTTCGCTCTCGCCTACGTCGTGCTGGCCGCGAGCGGGCTGGCGGCGGTCGTCGCGCTCGGGCGGCTGCCGGGGGTGAATCGCTGGTACCTCGCCGCCACGCCCGCCCTGATCCTCTACACCGGCCTCAACTGGGACCTGGCGGCCATCGCGATGACCGCGCTGGCGCTGGTCGCCTACACGCGCGGGCGCGACGGCTGGGGCACCCTGGCGCTGCTCGCCGCCGTCTGGCTGAAATTCTTCCCGCTCGTCTTCCTCGCCGCGATCCTGGTGGAGCGGCTGCGCGAGCGGCGGTTCCGCGCGTGCGCCACCATCGCCGGATCCTTCGCACTCGGCAGCGTGGCGATTAATGGGCCGCTGGCCCGGGCCAATCTCCTCGGCTGGGCCGCCTTCTTCACCTCCAACACCGGCCGCCCCGCCGAACCGAGCCTCTGGACCTTCATTCCGTCGCTCACAATCGCGCAAATCAACGGCGCAAGCCTGGCGCTGCTGGCCCTCGGCGGCCTGCTCCTTACCGGCTGCGCCCTCCGCGCCCGACAACCCACGATGCTGGCCTACGGGGCGACGCTCCTCCTCTGGTGGCTCTTCGTCAACAAGGTGTACTCGCCGCAGTATGCCCTCTGGGTCTACCTGGCGCTGGCCCTCCTCGCCGTCCCGCGCGACTTCTGGCGGGGCTTCGTCCTCTTCGACCTAGCCTACTACTTCGCCTCGTTCCAGATCCTCTTCACCATCGCACAAGGCCACAGCGAACTGGTCGCCTGGCAAGCGCGCTACCTCCTCTACCCGCTCGTCGTCGTGCGGCTGGTGCTGCTGGCCGTATTCGTCGGTTGGGGGACCGCCACCTTGCTGCGCCACCGCGCGCCGCCCCGCGAACCGACATCGACGCCCGCCGCCGCAGCGCCCTGATCGGGCCCGCGCCCGAACGCGGACCGGGAATCACCGGTGGATCAACCCTGCGACGCGGCGGGCGCGGGCCACCTCGAAGCGCTTGAACGCGAGCGGCGCACCGAGCATGATCCAGAGGGCGGCCAGGGCCGGGACGAGCAAACTGGCGACCAGCGGCACATCGTGCGCCAGGCGCGTGAGCAGCACCAGCGGCAGCAAACCGACCGCGCCGAGCAGGAGATGCGGCAGCGCCGGACGCCAACCCCGCCACACAGGGTCGAAGCCGACGTAGCGCGATTCCAGCGGCAGCCCTACCGCGACCCCGGCCAACAGGCCGAGTAGCACCCAGCGCCCGTGGGGGGTCACGGGTGCCGCGAGCAACGCCACCCCCGCCACCACGCCGCCAAAGATGAGCGGTGCGGGCCAGGAGAGGCGTCCGGATAGCGCGATCAGGCGCGGCCAGAGGCCGACGATGATCACCAGGAGGACGAGCCCGACAACCACACCGCCCAGCACATCGCCGGGATAGTGCGCGCCGAGCGCGAGGCGACTGAGGGCGACCAGCACGGCGATCAGGCCGACGCCGAGCGGTGCGATGATGCGCACCGCAGCGAGCGTACCCCACAGGGTCAGCACCGTCACGAGATGGCCGCTCGGGAACGAGGAGATCGGGATTGGGGTGGCGACCCAGACGCCCGGATCATCCGGTCGCGGGGTGGGGTACAGGTTCCAGATCAGCAGGTCGACCCCGATGCCAAGAAACAGCGCGACCAAGAGCCGCGCCGCGAGGGCACGCCCACGGCACCAGCGCGCCCAGGCCACCGCGATCAGCGTGATCTGCGCGCCGCCGAGCAGGGAGAAGATCTCGAAAACGAGTCGCCCTTCGCGACCGAAGACCCGCTGGATCGCCACGATCCCGTCGGGCTGCCACAACCACCCGAGCGGGCCGGGCAACTGCCCCATCTCCATTGTCCCCCTCCACCTGTTGCCAGAAACATCTCCCGGCGCGGCACGGCATCCTCCCGACCTTGCATTCATATCGCGCCCCGCACTACGCCTCGCATCACGCACCGAGGATATGCTGCGACAGCCGCTCCTCATCGAACGCCACACCCAGGCCCGGCCCGGACGGCACCTCCAGGAACCCGCCCTCGGGGTGGAGCGGCGCGGTCAGCAAGCGCTCGCCGATCGGGTTCGGCGTGCTGGAGAACTCGAAGATCAGGAAATTCGCGCTCGCCGCCGCCAGGTGCGCCGCCGCCGCGACGTGGATGGACGACCCCATGCTGACGTGCGCCGCCCACTTCATGCCGTGCAAGCTGGCGACCGTGGCGATCCGCCGCCCCTCGCTGATACCGCCCGCCCGGCAGATGTCCGGCAGGATCACGTCCACCGCGCGCCGCGACAGCCGCTCCTCGAACTGCCAGCGGTTGCATTCCGTCTCCCCCGCCGCCACCGCCATATCCAGCGCGGCGGTGAGGTGGACGTAGCCGTCCACGTCTTCCGGTGGCAGCGGGTCTTCGAGCCAGTAGACGCCCAGCGCCTGCAACCTGCGCCCGACGTAGAGGGCGTTCTCGGCGGTGTAGGCCCCATGCGCGTCGATCAGCAGATCGGCCCGATCGCGGATCGCGTCCGCGACCGCCTCGACCATCGCCAGGTCGCTGTCGATGTCGCCGCGCCCGATCGAGAGCTTCATCGCCGTGTAGCCAGCCGCGACGAACCCCTGCGCCGCCGCCACCCGCTCCCCGATCGTCGCGCCGGGGATACCCGACGCGTATGCGGGCAGGCTGGTGCGATACGGCCCGCCGAGCAACCGATGGATTGGCACGCCGAGCAGCTTGCCCGCGAGATCCCAGAGGGCGATGTCCACCCCCGAGATCGCCTCCAACTGGTAGCCGGTGCTGTGGCCGCGCAGGCGCATCGAGCCGTACATCCGCTCCCAGTGATACTCGACCGCCAACGGGTCACCGCCGACCAGCAGCGGGGCCAGCACATCCTCCACGACGGCCTTCGTCGCGCGCGGTCCCAGCGGCGCGTGCGCCTCGCCCCAGCCGACCGTCCCGTCATCCGCCGTGATCTTCACGAGGCAGGTCTGCGCCTGGGGCGGATAGGCGCAGATGTGCAGATCCCCCACCTCCGCCAGCGCGCGACGCGGACGCCCCCCCGCCGTATCCCCCGCCGCCGTCCTCAGTCCCGCCTCCGCGACATAGTCCTTGTCCCCGACCAGCACGAACGCCTCGACCCGCGCGATCCGCGCGTCCGGCCCCGTAGCGCGCCGCGTCGCCGCCACCCCCCGCCCCTCAGCCATCACCCCTCCATCACCCGCGCACGCTCGCGCGATTCGCCTCGCGCACGGCACACCATGCCACCCTCACAGGGCGCGCGCAATGCGTAGCGATGGCCGGGCGCTGCCGTCCCACCCTCCCTTTCAGGGGAGGGTCGCCGCCGGGGCGGCAAGGGCACGTCAGGCCCGCCGCAGCGGGCGAGCGGAGCGGGGCCGGGGAGGGGTCACCCCAAGCCTCAGATCCGCCGCGACTGGACGATGTTCAAGATATTCCAGAACAACAGCGCGACCGAGGCGAACAGGCCGAGCGCGGCGGCGACATGCTGGTCGGTGCGATAGTCGCGCATGATCCCCGAGGTCTGGTAGAGGATCGCCGCCCCCGCGTACACGGCGAGCGCCACCGCGAACCAGACGCCCAGGTTCAGCCCGACCACGATGCTGACCACGATCAGCCCGAGCGCCAGGAAGCCGCCGATCACCAGCGCGCCGCGCAGAAAGGAGAAGTCCGCGCCCGAGAAGAAGGCCACGGCGGTCAGCCCCACGAACAGCGCGAGCGTCAGGATGCCCGCCGTCGGCAGCACATCGGGCGTGCTGTAATTCACTGCGGTGAAGAGGATCGGCAGCAGTACGATCGCCTGGGCGACGACGAAGACGCCGAGTCCGAGGTACTGGGTGCCGACCGACGTGGCGCTGCGCGCCCAGCGGTTGGCGAGCGAGGACGCCCCGATGAAGAGGGCGACGACGAGCAGCCAGTTGTAGCCGCGCGTCATCGCGCCGATCAGTTCCCGCGCGCCGGGCCAGCGCAGCAGTGGCGTGGCGACGGCGGCGCAGGCCAGGATCGCCCCCGCCAGGTGCAGATAGGTCCGGCGAATGAACGCGGCCCGCGCGCTCTCCAAAACGCTGGCGACCACGCCGGTGGTGACATCGGTGCCCATCGAACCACCCCCTCCCACCTATTCGTCCGAACTGTTCACCAGCGGCGACGCGGCATACCGCGCCAACAGGTCCGCCATGTCGTCGTAGATCGCGAGCGCCCCGGCCAGGTCATGGTCGGAGAAACCGCCGCTACGCAGGGCGATCACGCGCCCGCCCGCCCCTTGCGCCGCCTCGATATCGCAGGGCGTGTCGCCGAGCAGCAGCGCCGCGCCCGACGGCAGACCAAGCTTTGCCAGCGCCACATGGAGCCGCCATACCGAGGCCGCAATACGCAAGCATCGTTCCTCAAATGTCGTGGATTGTGCGCGTCCGCGGTCCCCGGAAACGCGCGACGCGACGCACACCATCAGCCAACCCAGAGCGCCGCACCACGCACACGACCACGTGTCCCCGGTTCAACCGAGTCCGCCGAGTCCGCCGAGTCCGCCGAGTCCGCAATGTACACTTCTTGCGGGGCGGCAACCGTTCAGCAAAAAGTGGGAAGATGCGACATTTCGGGCCTGTCCCCGGTATAGCACCCGGCACCCTCTTCGACAGCCGCGCGGCGTTATCCGTCGCGCGGATTCACCGACCCCGCATCGCCGGGATCTCCGGGAGCGCGCTCGACGGCGCGGACTCGATCGTGATCTCCGGCGGCTACGAGGACGACCGCGACGAGGGCGACACCCTGATCTACACCGGGCATGGCGGGAACGATCGGATCACCAGAAGGCAGATCGCCGATCAAGAGCTGCGCTACAGCAATGCCGCGCTCGTGAAAAGCTGCCAGCAGCGATTGCCCGTTCGCGTCACGAGGGGCGCGAGCGTCCGCTCGCGCTTCAGCCCCCCATTCGGGTATCGCTACGACGGCATCTACAATATCGAGGAGTATTGGAGCGAGACCGGGAAGTCGGGCTATCTCGTCTGGCGCTTCCTGCTCGCCCGCGCAGAAGATGCTTGACGCTGCGTTTCACAAGCGCGTCGTACCATCACCCACCTCCGTCCCTACCCTCCCCGCGTCGGGGAGGGTCGCCGCCGCAGCGGCGGGGAGAGGTCCGTTCCCCTCATCCCTCATCTGCCACTGTCCAAACTTTGGACAGCGCGGTTGGCATATCCGTCATCCTCCACTGTCCAAACTTTGGACAGTACGGTTCGCACATCCCGCCCCGCTCCCGCCCTCCCGCACCCTCATCACTCATCCCTCGGCACTCATCCCTCACCCCCCACCCACGCCCCCTGCCGCGCCCCCGCATACAACGCCTCCATGATCGCGCTGCGACTCGCCGCCTCGCGCGGCGTGACCAGCGGCACATCGGCCTGACCACCAACCGCGTCGAGAAATTGGTCGAACGCATGTGGGAGCAGTTCGGGCAGGCGCGTCCAGGGGCGCTTGCCATCGGCCCCGTCCACGGACGCACTGGCGAAATAGAGTTCGCCATTCACGACCTGCGCGTAGCCCTTTGTGCCACCGATCTCCAGCGTCACCCTGCTGAACGCGTCCACCCAGCCCGCCGCGATGCTGCCCGTCGTGCCATCCGCGAACGCCAGCAAGCCCTCCCCATACTCGTCGCAGTCGCCGTAGCGCCCGGTGACCGCGCCGACCTGCGCGGTGACGCGCGCGAGTGCCGGGTCGCTGAGGAGCCAGAGGAGCAGATCGAGCGCGTGCGTCCCCAGATCGCCGAAGCCGCCGAAGCCCGCGACCGCCGGGTCAGCCAGCCACCGCCACTCCGTGTCGAAAAGGCCGTTCAGCGCGCCCGCATGACAGTTCGTCACCCGCACGCGCGTGATCCGACCGAAGCTGCCGCGCGCCACCTGCTCCTTGAGGAAACGATTGATCGGCTGGCCGCGCATGAAGTACCCGGTCTGGAAGATGACGCCCGCGCGCTCGATCGCGTCGGCCATTCGCGTCGCATCCGCCGCGCCGAGGCCGAGCGGCTTCTCCACGAAGAGCGCCTTGCCGCTCGCCGCCGCCGCCAGCACCAACGCCTCGTGCCGGTCGGTCTCCGCGCAGACGATCGCGCCCGCAATCGCCGGGTCGTCCCAGATCGCCGCCAACTCGCGCGTCGGCGCATCAAGCTCCGTCGCCCGCTGCCGCGCCCGCGCCGCATCATGGTCCCACACCGCCGCAACGCGCATGTCCCGCCGCGCGTTCAGCCGCTTCACAAAGTTCGGCGTATGGATGTGCGCCCCGCCAATCAGCGCGAGTTGGCGCGGCGCGGCGTCCGGTTCGAGGGGTGGCATGGTTCACCTCCTGGTGAGTCGCGAGTCGTGGGTCGTGAGTCGTGAGAAGGGTCCGCCATCAGCTATTGCGCCTGAATGCCGCCGCGCAGCCACTCACGTCTCACGTCTCACGCCTCACGACTGAGCGGCAGCCCCACCGTCCGACCCTCCGCGACCGAGCGATAGGCGGCCTGGATGACTTCGAGGACGCGGCGACCGTCGCGGTGGTCCTGGATCGGCGGTCGGCCGGTCGTGATGCTGTCGTGGAAGTGGAGGATCGTGGCGTCGAAGGTCTGCTGGTTGCCGTTCGGGTCGGGCGCGTAGGCGCGGTGCGACGGCTCGACGAAGCCGCGCGGCTTGGCGTAGAGATCGTAGCGATTGCCGTAGAGTTCCCCGCGCTCGCCGATGGCGTGGAACTTGGCGTCGTTCGCCGGGAAAGCGAAACCCTCGCCGGTGAAGATCTGGCCGATCGCCCCGTTGGCGAACTTCACCATTACCAGCGCCGTGTCCTCGCCGTCCATCTGCGCGACGTAGGTGTTGGTCATCGCCGTCACCTCGACCGGCTCCGCCCCGGCCATGTAAAGCAGGATGTAGGTCGGGTGGTAGCCCTTGTCGATCAGCACCCCACCGCCCATTGTCTCCCGGCTCGCCCGCCAGCCGACCATCATCGTCTGCCCCGCCGCACGACCCGGCACCTTGCCGGGCGGATAGCCGCTCGGGAACTCGTGCGAGCGCAAGATGTAGGGCCGACCGAGCGCGCCCCGCTCGATCGCCTCCTTCGCGCCAACGAGCGCCGGATAGAAGAGTTCGTTGTGGCCGCTCATGTAGACGACACCCGCGCGATCGACCGCCTCAACGATCCGGTCGGCCTCCGCCAGCGAGATGCACATCGGCTTCTCGCAGAGGATGTGCTTCCCGGCCGCGACTGCGGCGAGGATCGCGTCCGCGTGGAGATGGTGCGGCAGGCAGATGTCCACCGCCTCGATGTCCGCCTCGCGGATCAGCGCGTGATAATCGTCGTAGATCGTCGGCGACGCCCCCTCGACCAGCAGGCCCCCGGCCACCTCCTCCGCCGAGGACCGCACCACGTCGGAGACGGCGGTCACCCGCGCCTGCCCCGCCAGCTTCCGCCAGGCCGGGGCGTGCCGATTCCGCGCGATCCCGCCCGTCCCGATCAAACCCACCTTCAGCATGTGCCCCCCCTTCCAGTTCAAACCCCAGTCCACACCCCAGTCCGCACCCGGCGCAGAAGCGCCGCCGCCAAGGCGACTCCCGACCACCGCCCAATACTAGCACCGCCGCCCCACCAATGGGTAAACCCGCAGGTCGGCCGCGCGCCCAGGCCCCCACCACCTCTCACTCCCGCTGTGGGGTACGGTTCACCGTCTTGCGTGGGGGTGACAGGCGGTGTGGTGGGGACCCTGGCGCGGCGGGCGCGGATTCTTCGCGGCGGCTCAGCATGACAGATCCAAGGTGATTGGCTACCCGCGTACGTGGCGGACACCCTGCACATCGGTGGTCGGCCCGCAACAACCGGATTTGTCATGCTGAGCCGCCGCGAAGAATCCGCGCCGTCCTATGCCACCACCGCTCTCAAGCAAGACGGTGAACCGCACCTCGCCGCGCAAAACCCCACGGACACCCCTCACGCCCATGGTATACTCCGCCAATATGGAGCAGCAGCGCCCGACCACGACACAATCCGCAGCCGTGAGCGCCCCCCCCCGCGCCACGCCCGCGCCCACGACCGAGCCCTCCCGGACGTCGGTCGCAACGGCCCGCCTCTCGTCACTCAGGCGCGCGACCTTGCCCACCCTCGCCCTCGTGCTCGCCTACACCCTGCTGACGGTCCTCTTCACTTGGCCGCTCGCCACCCGCCTGACCGACCATATCCCCGACTTCGGCGATCCGGTGGACAGCGCGTGGCGGCTCGGCTGGGGCCAATATCAACTCTTGCACGACCCGTCGCGCCTCTTCGACGCCAACGTCTTCTACCCCTACGCGCGCACCTACCTCTTCGACGAATTGCTGATCGGCATCGCGCTGATCACCCTGCCGTTACGCCTGTTCACCGACAACCCGATCGTGATCTACAACCTCGCGATGCTGAGCAGCTTCGTCCTCAGCGCCCTGGCGATGTACGCCCTGGCGCGGCGGCTGCGCTGCACACCGCTCGCCGCCGTCGCCGCTGGCACGATCTACGCCTTCGCGCCGCTGCACATGGCCCACCTCACCCACCTCGGCCTCCTCTCCGGCCAATATTTCCCCCTGGCGATCCTCCTGCTCGATCGCCTCTTCGACCGCGACCCGGCGATCACGGCGCGGGCGCACTGGCGCGACACCTTCCTGCTGGCCCTCATCCTCGCCTTACAGGGGCTCTCGGCGCAGTATTACGCCTTCTACCTGCTGTTCGTCGTCGGCGGCTTCGTCGGGCTGCGGGTGGTGCAGGAGGCGGCGCGACGGCGCTTCCCCGCGCCGATCGTCTGGGCACGGTTGTTCGTCGCCGGGGGACTGGCCGGGCTGGCGATCCTGCCTTTCTTCCTTGGCTACCGCACGGTACAGGGGGATTACACGGTCGAGCGATCGATCGCGCAGAACGCCTTCTATTCGGCCAACCTCGCCAGCTTCTTTACCGCCGACGGCCAGAACCTACTGTGGGGGACACTCAGCGCGCCGCTACGCGAGTTCGGGCGCTACACCTTCGAGCGCAACATGTTTCCCGGCGCAATCGCGCTGCTGCTGGCGACCCTCGGGGCGTTCGTCGGTCGGCGCAACCCGCTCGCGCAGTACCTCGTCCTGCTCGGCCTCGGCGCGGCGATCCTGGCGCTCGGCCCCAATCTCTACCTCACCGCCGACAACAAGAGCATCCTTTTCACGCGGATGCCCTACGGTTTCCTCTACTTCCACCTGCCCGGCTTCGACTCGATGCGCGTCCCCGCCCGCTTCGGCATCCTCTACGGCGTCAGTGTCGCGGGGCTGGCAGGGCTGGGGCTGACCTGGCTGATGGGGAAGGTCGCCGCCTGGCGTCCCGCCCGCCAACGCCTCGCACCGCGCACGCTGGCGACCGGGCTGGCCCTCCTGCTGCTCGTCGGGATCGGCGCGGAGTCGCTGAACCGCCCCTACGCGCCCGTGCCGCTCGCCACGCGCGAGGCCGCGCCGCCGGTCTACGGCTGGCTGGCGGCGCAGCCGGAGGTGGTCGCGATCGAGTTGCCGTTCGTCATCCCCGACCACCCCGACCGTCTCGGGATGCTCGGCGACCTTTACCAGTACTACTCGCTCTACCACGGCCACCCGGTCGTCAACGGCTCGGCCAACGTCCTGCCCAAAGGCTACAAGGCCCTCTGGTACGAACTGCGCGACGGCCCCACGCCGCGCGCCCTCAGCATCTTGCAAGGGCTCGGGGTCACGCACATGGTCGTCCACTACGACGAGTTAGGCGGCGAGGTCGCCGACCGGACCCGCGCCCTGCTCGACGGCGGCACCGCCCAGGCCAGCGCCGCCGCGTCGTTCGATGGCGTCGTCGTCTACCGCCTCGCCCCGACCGACCGCTTCGCCCGCCTGCGCGCCGCCATCCCCCCCGACGCCTCGGTCTATCTCTCGCGCGAAGATCCGACCGGGGCGTACGGCGGGATGCTCGGGCGCGTCCTCGGCAGCAACCCCTTCTACACCCGCGTGCGCGTGGAGTTCGGGCGCGCGTATACCGGCCCGCCCCTGCCCGACGTGCGCTACGACTACGCGATCCTCTACCAGCAGGAGAATCCGGCCACCGTCGGCTTCGGCGGCGCGACGGTCATCTGGGAGGACGAGGTCGTGCGCGTCTACCGCCGCCAGTAGCCCGCGCCGCACCGATCAGGATGACAGATCCTCGGCGGATGGCCGACCCCGTACGGGATTGTCATCCTGAGTCGCAGCGAAGGATCGGCCCCCCTCCCAGCATCACACCGTTCCAGCGCCCCTGCGATCAGGCGCTCAAACCTTTGCCAGATCCGCGTGAACCGAGATACCGCCCGCCAGCAGGGCGTCGTAAAGCCCCTTGTCGATCGCCGGGACGCGGTCGGGCAACTGTCCGGCGAGGGCGGCGCGGGCGATCCCGGCCGCGCGACCGGCGGCGCGCACCTGGCCTTCCTCGGAGTAGACCGCCATGTGCGGGCTCACCATCACGTTCGGCATGGTCAGGAGCGGATTGTCGAGTTCGATCGGCTCGACCTCGAAGACATCGAGGCCCGCGCCCCCCAGATGCCCGCTGCGCAGGGCGTCGATCAGCGCCGCCTCATCCACGATCGGGCCGCGCGCCGTGTTGATGACCCACGCCCCCGGCTTCATCCTGGCGATCCGCTCGGCATTCAACAGATGGTGCGTCTCGTCCCAGAGGAAGGCGTGGATGAGCAGGTAGTCGCAGGTTTCCAGCACCTCATCGAGCGACACCAGCGGGATGCCGAGATCGGCGGCCTCGCGCTCGTCCACGTAGGGGTCGCTGGCGAGCACGCGGAAGCCGAGCGCCTTGGCGCGCGTCGCGGAGATCCGCCCGATCCGCCCGAAACCGAGCACACCGACCGTCTGGGCGCGCGAATTGTGGATCGTCAGCGACGGTGTGCCCGTGCCCTCGCGCCAGCGGCCCTCGCGCGTCTCGCGCTCGAAGGGGATGAGTTGGCGATTGGCGGCCACCAGGAACGCGATCGCCTGCATCGACACCTCCTCGGAGTAGGCGTCCGGGACGTTGCAAACGAGGATGCCGCGCGCCGAGGCGGCGGGCACGTCGATGTCGTTGTAGCCGACGTAGGGCCGCAGGATCACGCGGCAGGAGAGTTGGTCGAAGATCGGGCCATCCAGCACCTGCCCGCCCGAGACGAGGACATCGGCCGTGGCGATCGCCTCGACCACCTTGCCGTCGTCGCCGAGCATCGGCGTGGCGCGCACCTCGGCGTCCAGGTCGCCGAGACTCTGCCCGACGCGGCTGGTGTTGCTCCACTGGACGTAGCCGATCCCCAGGACCGGGCGACCGCTGGCCCCGCGCCGCCACCGCGCGAGCGCCTGCCGCATCACACGCTCGTCGGGCGTCCGTTCTTGCTGCATTCCCCCCACCCTCCATTAGACTTGTCAGACTGCGCGGACCTGCGCGGCGCCACGCCACCTTGATCGGGCCTTCGTGCGGGCCTTCGTGGCCCCAGCTCTCCCACAGGGCCGCGCCATCATACCCCAACCGCGCGGCATGGCAAGGGTGCGGCCCGCTACGGAGCATCCGTGCGGCGATCATACTCACAAGAACCTAGATGAGTTCACCCTGGCAACCTCCACCGCCCTTGAACATAACGCACCTGTTGGGTAGCATTGATGGCGAGAGGGCAGCAGGATGGCGTTACCCAAGTTCGATGAGATCGGGAATCTACCGGCGGGCATTTATCCGGCCACCATGGCTGAGATCGCTGACCGCTTCGGCTACACCCCTGCACGGCGTACCCTGCTCGATGGTCTGCGCCACACCATCGACCTCCTCGCCGATATCGGTTGCCGACAAGCTTGGCTTGACGGCAGCTTCGTGACCGCCAGCGAGCGCGCTATCGGGCGTGCCCCGGCCGATTACGACCTCTGCTGGGACATCGCAGGGGTCGATTTTGACAGACTGACCGCTCGGGAGCCAGCCCTCGATCCGCTCCGACCCGACCGCGCCGCAGTCCGCCAGCGCTACGGTGGCGACCTTTTCTTCGTGATCGCACCACTCGGCATCGGGCTGCTCGAAACGTTCCAGTACGACCGCAATGGTCGTCGCAAAGGACTCGTCCTGATCGATCCGCAGGCCGGAGGAAGCCAACGATGATCCGCAACGAGCGTCAATACCAAGCCAGCCAGATCCAGCGCCGTCGCCTTACGGACGTGCGGGAAGGCTACAGCGCAGCCCCGCAGGCCGATCCGCGCGCCCAGGCTGCCCTCCTCGCGAGCGTCGAATGGCTGCTGCACGATGTCGAGGCCGAACTTGCCGAGTATGAGGCCCTGCGCGGTGGCACCCGGCGTGAAGTCAGCGTCGAAGGACTCACTGCGCTGCCGGATCTGCTCATCCAGGCGCGTATCGCAAGTGGCCTCACCCAACGTCACCTTGCCGAGCGGCTTGGCGTTGCTGAGGAAGCGGTCCAGCGCGACGAGGCCGGTGGCTACGCCCACGCCGGGCTGGACCGCCTCGCCCGGATCGCCGATATCCTCGGCGTGCGCCTGCGGCTCACGGGCGCGCTCACGCCAAGTGAGCAGTTAAGATGATCGAGGATCATCATATCGTCGCTCGTTAGGCGTTGCGTCGTCGCGGTAGAGGCGGAAAAAGCAGCGGGGCGCGATCAAGCATGATCGCGCCCCACCCTCCGTCACTCGTTACGCTGGGTCAGTCCCCCACCGCCACCGGCTCCTCGCGCCGCACCACGCCACTCGACACAACGTCGGCCTCGTCGCCGTCGGCGGTAGTGTCGGCGTCGGGCTTGCCGCGCCGCCGCTGCCACCAGGTGCCCAGGTCCTCGAAGAGGCTGTAGACGGCGGGGATGATCAGCAGCGTCAGCACGGTGCTGGTCAGCAGGCCGCCGATCACGACCGTCGCCAACTCCGAGGCGATGATCGCTCCCTCGTTCAGCCCCAGGGCCAGCGGCAGCAGCGCCAGGATCGTGGCGAACGCGGTCATCAGGATCGGGCGCAGGCGCGTCCGTCCCGCCTCGAGCAGCGCCTCCCGGTAGGGCAGCCCGGCCGCGCGCTGCTGATTCACCCGGTCGAGCAGCACGATCGCGTTCGTCACCACCACGCCAATCAGCAGCAGCAAGCCGATCAGCGCGGGCAGCCCGAGCGGACGACTCGTCACGAAGAGGGCGACGATCGCGCCGATCGCGGCCAGCGGCAGCGAGAAGAGGATCACGAACGGATCGCGCAGGTTGCCGAAGGTCGCCACCATCACCAGGTAGACCAGCAGCACCGCCACCAGCAGCGCCACCCCGAGCGATTTGAAGGTCTCGGCCTGCTGCTGAGACGCGCCGCCGACCGACACCGTGACACCCGACGGCAGGCCGAGCCCCGCCACCGCCGCCTTCACAGCGCCCGTCACCTGGCCCAGATTGGCGCTCGTCACCGTGCCACTGACCGTCACCGTTCGCTCGCGGTCGAGGCGCTGGATCTGCGCCGGACCGTCCACCCGCTCGACCTTCGCCACGTCGCCGACGCGCACCGGGCCGGTCGGGCCACCGATCGTCAGGTTGCCGATCGCCTCCACGGCGGGGCCGTTCGGGCTGGCGAACGTGGCGTAGACCTCGACCCGCCGCCCATCGAGACTCACCTGGGTCACGCTCTGGCCGGTGATCAACCCACGCACCTGCCCGGCCACCGCCACGGCGTTCAGGCCGCGCGCCGCCGCCGCGCCCGGGTCCACCGTCACGCGCACCTCCGGCTTCGCCGCCGCCAGGTTGCTGCGGACATTCGCCAGGCCACCGACCTTGCCGGTCGCCTCCAACACCCGCTGGCTGGCCGCGCTCACCTGGGCGAAATCGTTGCCACTGACGATCACCTGCAACTGGTCGCTGTTCGGCGGGCCGTTCTGCTGCACGGTGACGCTGCTCGACTCCAACCCGGCGAGTCCCTTCGTCGCCGCGCTCAGGCGCACGGCCTCGGCCGCCACGTCGGCGTCCTTCGTATACAACACATTGAGCGAGAAACGCGCGCCGCCGCCACCGCCGAAGGCCAGTTGCAGCCCGCTCGCCCCCACCGTGGTGCTGTAGGTCTCCCAACCGTTGCCGCGCCGAATCTCCTCCTCGACCTGCCGCGCCAGGCCGTCCACGGTGGCCTGATTCGCCCCGGCACTCGCCACGCCGCTGATCGCGATCACCTTCTGGCCGGAGGAGGGGAGGAAGGAGGTGCCGATGAAGGGCGCGAGGCCGAAGCTGGCGACCAGCAGGGAGACCGCCAGGCCGAGCGCGAGCGCGCGGTGGCCGAGGGTCCAGCGAAGCCCGCGCAGGTAGGCACGCTCCAGCCGCCCCTCCCGCTCCCCCTGCGCCGCGCCGCGCCGCCCGCTGAACAACCGCGCGAAGACCGGGATGAGCGTCAGCGCCACCAGCAGCGAGGCCAGCAGGGCGAAGACGACCGTCAGGGCGAACGGGAGGAAGAACTGCCCGGTGATGCCGCCGACCAGCCCGATCGGCAGGAACACCGCCACGGTGGTCAGCGTCGAGGCGGTGATCGCCCCGGACACCTCGCGCGTCCCCTCCAACGTCGCGACCCCGATCGGCTCGCCGAGGCTGAAGCGGCGGTAGATGTTCTCCAGCACCACGATCGCGTCGTCCACCACGCGACCGATCGCGATCGCCAGCGCGCCGAGGGTGAAGATGTTCAGGCTGAGACCGAACTGCCGCATCAGGATGAAGGTCAGCAGCACCGAGGCGGGGATGCTGATCGCCGCGACCAGGGTCAGCCGCAGGTTGAGGAGGAAGAGGAAGATGACGATCACGGCGAAGAGCGCGCCGAGCAAGCCCTCCTTAATCAGACCGCTGATCGACTCCCTGATCGAGACCGATTGGTCGAGGGTCGTGCGGATCTCGACCCCCGGCGGCAGCGCACCAGCTCGCTTCAAGTCGTCGATCTTCGCCCTGGTGGCGTCCACCAGATTGATTGTGTTGCCACCCTGCGCCTTGATGATCTGGATACCGATGCTCGGGCGACCGTTCGTGCGACTGATCGTCGCGTTCGGCGCGGTCGCCTGCTCGACCGTCGCCACATCCTGCAACAGCACCGGCGTCGGCGGGCCGGATGGTGCCGCGCCGCTCACCGGGGCCGCGCCCGTCGGGGGCCCGCCAGCGCCCTGCGGCGGCGCACCGCCCACGCCTGCGGGTGGGCCGCCGCCCTGCGCCTGCCCCGTCGGTGCGCCGCCAGTGCTCGCGGCGGGGACACCCCGTACGCCGACGACGAGCGTCTTGATCTGGTCGAGCGAGGCGAACTGATAGCCGACGCGCACAGGGATACTCTGGCTGCCGTCGGTCACGGTCCCTGCCGGGATGGTGATGTTGTTGCCTTGGAGGGCACCGGTCACCTGGGTCAGGGTGACGCCGTTCTGGGCCAGCTTGGCCGGGTCGAGGGTCAGGCGCACCTGCTGCTGCGCGCCGCCCGTGACCTCCACCCGCGCCACGCCCGGTAGCCCGCGCAGTTCCGGCACGACGGCGCTGTTCGCCAGCGCCTCCAGCGCCGCCGGGTCATCGCCGACGAGGCCGAGGGTTAGCACCGGCAGGTTGTTGAAGTTGAAGCGGTTGAGTTGCGGGCGCACGACCCCTTGCGGCAAGGCCAGGCCATTCAGCCCATTGGTGACGGCTCGCTCCGCCTTGTCGAGATCGGTCCCGAACTCGAGTTGCGCCGTGATGATCGAGACCCCCTCGCTCGACGTGCTGGTGATCGTCCGCACGCCGCTGACGCCGGACATCACCCCCTCGACGGGCACGGTCACGCCGTTGTTCACATCTTCGGGCGACGCGCCGGGGTAGACGGTCACGATCGTCAGCACCGGGAACTCGATGTCGGGCAGCAACTCCACATTCAAGCGGGAGGCCGAGAACGCCCCCAGCAGGGTCAGCAACACGGTCGCCAGGACGATCACCGCCGCGCGGGACAGGGAGAATCGGGTCAGCCAGATCATGCGCTTGCTCCTTTAGGGGGGTGGGGAGGGGATCACCGAGGCGAGGGGAATCGCCGCCGTTGTCGGCTAGCGGTCGCGCGCCGCCGCGCCGTCAAGAAAGAGGTCCACCATATCTTTGAGCGCGTGGTACTTCTCGTCCCGGCTCAGGTCGGGCCGGTTGATCAGCGCCTCAAGCTGGTGCAGATAGGCGTGGGCGAGGAAGCGTGGTTCGCGCGCGCGCAACTCACCCACATCCATCCCCGAGCGCATCACCCCATCGAATGCGGCGAGGGTCGCCTCGTGGGCCGCCGCGATACCGGCGTGCAACTCGGGGTTGAGATGGGTCGCCACGTCACGCATCATCGGGGTGAGGTCCGCGTCGGTCGGCGCGTGTTCCAGGCCCGCCTGCGCCAGCAGCAACAGTCGCTCGCGGATTGAACCCGGCAGACGCGCGATCACCCAGACCCCCTCGGCGATCGTCTCCAGGGTCCAGCACATCACCGCCGCGTAGATCGCTTCCTTGCCACTGAAGTGGTAATAGAGGGTCGGCTTGGTTACCCCGACCGCCGTCGCGATCTCGCCGATCGAGACGGCCGCATAGCCGCGCAGCCGGAAGAGGTCGGCGGCGGCGTGGAGGATGCGGGTGCGCGTCTCCTGCTCGGGCGGCCTCTGGCCGGTCGGTCGTCCGGGCCGTCGCCGGGTCGGCTTTGGTGTATCGCTCACATCGTATCCTCCGCTTCATGCCTTGAAGCCTCGCTCACATATTTATTCTTATCGCTCAGTATAATAACCTCGCATCTGCCTCCTGTCAAGCCGTTAAGTCGCCCATTTCGGGCAAAACCTTTTCAATCATTGTTCATCGGTGCGGGATTCGCGGAACATTTCGCCTCTCTCGTGCGTTCTATGTGTAGCGAGCGGTATTTCGCCGCCGAATCTTTTCATTTCCGATCGCGATGGCCCCAACCCAGCCAGGATGCGATCGGGGAGGGTAACGCCAATGTCGGCGACAGTGAGCACCGCACCGAACGCCACTCTCACCTCCCGCGAGATCGTCGAGCGTATCAATGTCCTCGCCGCCGAACGTAGCGGTCTCTATCGTCGCGCGGTCGATGGACTGCTCCCCGAGCAGCGTGGTCGTGTGAAGGCGATCGATGCCGAGTTGGCGGGCCTGTGGGAGGAGCGGCGACGCGCGCGCGCCGGGCACGACGACGACGACGTGCCGGTACGCCACGCCGCCTGATCCACGCAACCAAACAGGTCAAGCCGATCCATCGAGACGCACGAACGAGACGCACGAACGAGACGCGCGAAGGCGCGGCACCTACGCAGGTGCCGCGCTTTCGCGTTGTCTGCGGTCTCGTTTGGCGTGTCAGCGGGGCGAGCAGCCCCGGAACGACCCTACCATTCCGCCGCCGCCAATCTGGCCGCGAACGATTCGTCGGCCGGGAAGGGGACTGCGCGGAACGATTCCGCCAGGGCCAGCCCATACCGCTCGCCCACCGCTGCGGCGCGGGTGTAGATGCCACGCGCGGTGGCGACCGGATCGGCGGCCTGGCTGGCGTGCGCGACGCGCGCCGCAGCTTTCCGCGCGATCGTCGGCGCGATGTCGAAAACGATAGTGGGGCGCTCGGTGTGGAAGAACCAGACCTCGGGGATGGCATGCGGCGGCGCGAGCGGCGCGACTACCTCCCCGGCTGGCCCGCAGACCGGGCCGGGTCGCCGCGCGAGGGTCCGCGCCGCCGCGAGCGCGACGAAACCGCACTGGCGATGATCGTTGTGGAAGCTGTAATCGTACCAGGGATCGAACGTGAGGAGCAGATCGGGCCGCAGTCGGCGGATCTGCGCCGCGAGCGCCGCGCGCGTCGGCGCATCGTCGGACACCTCGCCATCGAAGCGGCGCAGGAAGATCACCTCCGCGACATCGAGCAGGGCCGCCGCCGCCAATTGCTCCGCCTCGCGCCGCGCCCCCAGCGCCACGCGGTCGGCCAGCGGGTCGGGCGACCCTTTATCGCCAGAGGTCAGCAGCACGTAGCTCACGCGCGCGCCCGCATCGCGCAGGAGGGCGACGGTCCCGCCGCAGAGGGCCTCGACGTCGTCCGGGTGGGCGATCACCGCGAGGACGTGCGCGTAGGCGGGGATGGGGGCGACGAGGCGCGGAGCCTCGGTGTCGTGCATAGCGCGTCCCTTCCCTCTCACCGCCGCCGACGCTACGGCACCCGGTCCACGCCGAAGTAGCTGTTCAACGCCTGGTAGAGCGCGCGGGCGAACCAGCCGCGCGAGGCCGGTTGGTCCCAGGCACCGAACTGGCCCCCCACCGGGAAGTCGGGGAGGGCACCCGCGTAATTAACGAACGTGGCGAGGTCCCGTCGGTGGCCGGAACTGGCGGGGACATTCGGGTAGAGGGCCGGGTCATCCGGCTGCAGCACCCAGAAGCCTTTCACCACCATCGCCCGGCTGATGAACGAGATCGCCTGCGAGTAGAGGACCGGGTCCACCGGGCGGAAGGTGCCGTCGGGGAAACCATTCGTGACGCCGTAGTGGGCCACCGCCCCGACATTGCGCCAGAGGTCGGCGTCGACCACGCCGCGATCGGGGAAGGGATTGCCCCAATCCTCGGCGTCCCAATTCGCCGCCCTGGCGATCAGGGCGGCCGTGTGCGCGCGCAGGACCGTATCGCCCGGCCCGAAACGGCCATCGCCGTAGCCCCGGATCGTGCCGCGCGCCGCCAGTTCCATCACCGCCCGGCTGAACGGCTGGCCGTCGGGAACGTCGGAGAAGGTCGGCACAACGGCGAAGGTCGCGGCGAGCGCGTGATTGCCGTTCATCGTCAAGGTGAGCGGGTTCGCCCAACCGGCGAACGCGCTATCGAAGGTCCACCCGGTGAAGAGATAGCCGGAATTCGGGCGCGCGGTCGCCGTGACGGAGGCACCGCGCGGGTAGGTGGTCGCCCCCGGCGGGCCGGTGGGCGTGCCGCCCGGGGCCAGCTCCACCACGCCATTGCCATTCGTCGTGGTCGTCAGCACCGCGAACGGCGAGTTCGCGGTGCCGGTCCCGCCGAGCGCGACGGTCTGCGGGCTGCCGACCGCGTTATCGGTGATCATCAACGTACCCGATCGCAGGCCGAGGGCGGTCGGGGTGAAGCTGACACTGATCGAACACGACGCGCCCGGAGCGAGGGTCGAGAGGCAAGTGAAGGTGCGGGTGAAATCGCCGCTGGCGGTGATCGACGCGATCGTCAGCGGCACCATGCTGGTGTTCGTGAGGGTGACCGTCTGCGCCCCGCTCGCCGTCCCGACCGGCTGCTCGCCGAAGCCGAGGCTCGTCGCGCTGAGCGACACGGTCGGCTGCTGGCTGACCGTGATCTGGACCAGCGCCGGGGTCGAGGTCGCCACGCCGTCATTCACCGTGAACGCGAAGCTGTCGGCGCCGCTATAGCCTGCGGCCGGCGTGTAGGTGACCGCCCCGGTCGCGGGATTGAGGGCGCTGAGGGTGCCATGGGTCGGATTCGCGACGATGGCAAAGGTCAGCGGGGCGGGCCCATCGGGGTCCGTCCCCGTCAGGGTGAGGGCGGAGGCGCTGCCGAAGGGCACGCTGACCGCCTGGCCGTTCGCGGTCGGGGTGGTGTTCGCCGCCGCCAGCGTCGGCGAGACCGACAGGATCGCCAGCAGAATCGCCAGCACAATAGGCGCGCGATGGAGCGATCGAGACAACTTCAGCACACGCTCTCCTTCCGTTACGTCGGCCGTGTCGGCCCGACGGCACTCTATGCTACTTCGCAGGCCCGATCCCGCAGTGATGAAAATCTCACACGAAGTATACACCCTGGGGCAAAAACCCGCGTATGAACGCGCCCAAACACACATTTGTCGCCTGCGTACGGATCGGCGTATCTCGCCGCAACCGCCACACCGGCCATGCGTCTCATCAACAGCGCGCCGCCGCCAGCGGCGCGGGTGCGCAATCCCCGGCATCAGGCGCATGGCGCGAGCAGCGACACGACAGACTGTCGGCCAAACCGCTATCCTTGACGGAGCGGGTCGGTGGGCATCAGCCACCGGGCCTGGCAACGGGTGTTACCCACCGCCCGGCCCGGGAGTTGTGCATGTGGCGAAGTATTCCGCTTCTCAAAAGCGTGTCGGGTTATCGCCCTTCCCCGCTCCTCGAATGGGCGGAGGCCCCCTGAGCGGCGGGGTGAGGGTCCATCACCCCGCACCTGTTGGTGACGATGATCGTGAGACAAGGGAGGGGTCGGTGCGCACGCGCAAGGGTTCACGGGGTCACCAGTTCGGGTTGGTGTTCGCCCTGCTCGTCCTTCTCGGCAGTTTGCTGCCCCACGCGGCGCTCGGCGCGCTGGCACGCGGCGGCGCAACCACCGGCGCGACCACCGCGCTGGAAACCGAGGGGCGCTACTTCCCCGAGACGCAGCATGTGATCGCCGGACGCTTCCGCGAGTTCTGGGAGAGTCGCGGGGGGCTGTTCGTCTTCGGCTATCCCCTTTCCAAGCAGTTCGAGTTCCCCTCGACCGATGGCAAGACCTATCAGGTGCAGTACTTCGAGCGCGCCGTTTTCGAGCTGCACCCCGAGAACGCCCAGCCCTACGACGTGTTGCTGACCCAGGTTGGGCGCGAACTCGCCCGAGGCCGGGCGCTCGACCCCGCCTTCCTGCCGACGGCCCGCAGCATCGATCCCCAGCAGACCTATTTCGCCGAGACCGGCCACAATGTCGGCCCGGCCTTCCTGAGCTACTGGCAAAAGTTCGGCGGGCTCCAGAACTTCGGCTACCCCCTCTCCGAGCTGATCGCCGAGCGCAACCAGGCGAACGGGCAGGATTATATGGTGATGTACTTCGAGCGCGGTCGCTTCGAGTACCACCCGGAGAACGTCGGCACCGACTATGCCGTGCTGCTGGGGCAGTTGGGCCTCGAACGGATGGCCCGCGTCGGCGTCCCGCTGACGGCGCGTGCGCCGGAGCCGGTGCCGAGCGCGCGGGTCCCGGTCGTGCCGCTCGGCGTCACGGTCACCAATGTGCAGTCCGGCGCGGGCTATCCCTTGCTGCAAAGCCCGAAAGTCGCGCTCGGCATCCAGGCACATTACTACGGCCAGCCCCTCACGCGGCTGACCGACATGGTCAAGGACATCGGGTTCGGCTGGACGAAGCAGCAGATCGTCTGGAAAGACATCGAGACCAGCAAGGGCCAGTATGCCTGGGGTCAGCTCGACGAGATCGTCGAACACCTCTACGGGCAGAAGATCGGCATCATGCTCGCGGTGGTGAAATCGCCCTCCTGGGCCACCCCGAACGGCCTCGATAACGGCACTCCGCGCGATCCGCAGGACTTCGGCAATTTCATGCGCGCGCTCGCCGCGCGCTATAAAGGTAAGGTCTCGGCCTACGAACTCTGGAACGAGGAGAACCTTGCCGCCGAAACCGGCACGCGGATCGACCCGGCTTTCTACGTGCAACTGCTGAAATCGGGGTATCTCGGCGTGAAGCAGGTCGATCCCAATTGCGTCGTGGTGCTGGGCGCGCTCTCGCCGACCGGGGTCAACGATCCCAAGGTCGCGATCGACGACACGGTCTATCTGGAACGGCTCTACCAGGTCAATAACGGCGAGGTCCGCAACTACTTCGATGTCCTCGGCGCGCACCCCTACGGCATGAGCAACCCGCCCGACACCCTCTGGTCCGACGTGAAGCCGGGGCCGGAGCCGAAGTTCTACAACCACGACAGCTTCTACTTCCGGCGCTTCGAGCAGCACTACGCGATCATGCAGAAGTACGGCGACGGCGGCAAGCAGGTCTGGCTCTCGGAGTGGGGCTGGGGGAGCGATTTCCGGCCCGACGGGTACCTCGAATTCAACACCGTCACCGAGGAGATGCGCGCCAGATATGTGACCGACGCCATCCTGCAAATGCGCGCACGCTACCCCTACATCGGCGTGACTTTCCTCTGGAATCTGAACTGGTCGGTGATCGGCAACTGGTACGACGGCCCGTCCCACTACAGCATCATCAACCCCACCTACGGCCCGCGCCCGGTCTACGGCGCGCTCAAAGCCCTGCCGAAATAGCCCGGACTCGATCGAGATGGCGAAGCAGGGGCGGCACCGGGATTCGGTGCCATTTCACGCGGTGGCGGGCGGGTTGAACGGCGAGCGGGCCCGCAGATCCCAGCGTTGGCTGGTGGCACGGGGCGTTTCCAGGATGGCAGCAACCCGGAATTCGACCACGCGCTCGGCACCGGGGATGGTCGCGGCCCGCACCGATTCCCAATCAACCTGGGCGGTGCCGGTGAACTGGAGGGTGCGCCCCTGCGCGAAATCGACGAAGAGCAGCCCCGCGTGCGGATTGACCGCGAGGTTGCCGAGAGTGTTGAACATCGTATTCCCGGCGTAGTCGGGCCAAGCCAGCGTACTCGCGTCGAGGACGCGGACGAAGCCGGGCGAGCCGCCCCGGTGCGAGGCATCAGCGTTATACGCCGAGTCGGCGCTGGCAATGAAGAAGGTGTCGGCCCCCGCGATCAGGTGCCGTTGGGGCGCGGTGAGGGTGTCCCCGTGCGCCCCGACCGGCGCAGCAGACAGCGCCGCAGCCTCGTCGTCGAGCGTCCGCGCCTGAATGTACTTGGGGCAGTTGCCGTAGACTTGCACGGTCTGCACCAGGAGTCCATCGTCGGACAGCGCGGCGGTACCGTTGATCCGCCACCGTTGCCGAGTCATCGGGTCGAAGAGCAGCAGGCCGATTGCCCCGGTGGCACGCAGGTTGTCGGCGAGCGGATCGCCGGGAACAGGCATGGTGGCGACCCGGAGGGTCCGCGCATCATTCGCGCGCAGGAAACCGGGCGAACCGGTCAACAAAGATGCCCACACCCGCCCATCCGCGCTAACGCTGGCAGCGATGACTAGCCGCTGCCGCCGCAGAAAGTCGTCGGCACCCGGTGGCAGGGCCGCATCGATGATCCCGCCCGCGCGGCGGGCCTGGGCGCGAACGCCCGCGCGCGCCTGGACGGCAAGTTCGCCGTCATGGAATGGCGATGGGGATTGTCGCGGCATCGTGTCACGCCCTTTCGATAGGTGTAGAATCGTTCTAACTATCTACTACTAGGTAGAATTCAGAGACACGCTGCCGAGTCACGGCCCCGCCCCCAGGGCGGCGAGCAGCAGCCGCGCGACCGTCGCAAAGCGCGCCGGGTCATCGTAAGGCCGCGCGATCAGCATTGCCCCTTCCAGACCGGCGAACAGGACGAGCGCTTCTTCCTCGGGTGTCCCCGCGAAGCGCAAAGTTCCGGTCGCGCGTCCCGCCGCCAGCACCCGCGCCAGCCACGCCTCGTTCGTGGTGCAGAAGGCGCGGACTTCGGACTGGAGGTCGGGAGACAGGGTGGCGATATCCGCCGCCAGCATCCCGCCGAGGCACATTCGCCCGCCATCGAGCAGCATCTGCCGGATGGCCTCGACGTAGCGGCCCAGTTGCTCGCACGGCGTGGTCCCTTCGCGATCGAGGCGAGCGAAGAGTTGGCGGAAGGAGTCGTGGTACCGGGCGAGCAGTTCACGCCCGAGGTCGCGCTTGCTAGGGAAATAGTAGTGGAGGGTCGCCGTGCGGACGCCGACGCGCTCGGCAATATCGGCGTAGCTGAAGGCGTTAAAGCCGCGCGTCTGCGCCAATTGTTGGGCCGTATCCAGGATGCGGGTGGCGGTATGATTCCGCTCACTCATCGTTGCCCTCTCGTTCGCCGCTCGCCACCTCAATATTCGTAGTCTACCATGTAGTAGACAGATTGCCAAGGCCCTCAGTGCGCCGCCCGCCTGGGCTCGACAGGTGGGCGCGTGCCGACGCAAGAACACAACGGCGGCGCGCGCAGTGGCCCCGCACACGCCCCATGCCGACAGGGCGCGCGCAGGGCCGACCGCGCGTGGAACGTGGAGCCAGGAGGCGCGCTACGCCCGCGCCGCGACCACCACCTTGCCCCCCAGGCTCTCGCCGCGCCACTCCGGGCGGTAGTAAGCGTATGCCTGGGAGGTGACCGCCTGGGCGCGCACCGGGTAGAGCGCGCGCGCCTGGAACGCGAGCGTCAGCGTCTCACCGGCGACCATGTCCTCGATGTAGAACAGCACCTTGCGCCCGGCGATGTCCCAGCGCTTCAGCTTCGCCGTCCGCTTCGCCAGCGCTTCCAGCGACGACCGCTCCGGCGCGAAGCCGGTCGGCACCGCCACATCGATGACGACCATCCCCGCCGTGATCGGGGCCTGCGCCGTGCCCGGAATCGTGACCGCCGGGGGGAGCGGGGGCGTGAAGCGCGCCGTCGCGCTGACGTTCAGCAGATCGTTGGTCGCGATCTCCTCCGCGCCGTACTTCACGGCGAGCTGGAACGCCGACTGCGCGGCGACCTCGGCGGCGGGGAGGTTGTACCGCCCGACCACCTGCCCGATCGGCTGCCCCTTGCCGCACGTCTCCAGCGTCACCGACGCCGCCTCGCCCGGCAATTCCACCACCTGCAACACATCCGCGTTCTCCGGCGTGATCCGTACCTCCTTGCGGAACGACCCGGCGACGATTGTCACGGTCGCGTCGATGTCGGTGCGACTGGCCGTCGCGGCGGTCGTCAGCGCCTGGAGGGCGACAACGGTGTCCTGCGTCGAGCCGAAGCCCCCCTTGGCCCCGCGCCGGGAGGCGATCCAGCGGATCGCGCGGCCCGCGTTGAGGGTGTCGCCCCCGGCCAGCAGGGCCAGCGCGGCGTAGGCGGTTGTCTCGGTCGCCGCGCTGCGCCCGCGATCCGGCGGCAGCGGCTGGCCGGGGCGTACCACGCCGCCCGGCGTCGGCGTCGCCTGTCCCGGTCGCGCCTGCGGCCCTTCCCCCCACGACAGCCCCTCGTCGCTCGACTGCGCGAGGTCGAGGAGGCGCTGGCGCGCGCTGGTGGCCTGCGCGCTCCGCGCCAAACCGAGCGCGTAGGCGGTCAGCGCCAGGGCGTAGGGGTCCACCATCGACGCCAACTGACCTTCCAGCCAGCGGATCGCCCGGGCCGAGGTCGCATCGTCGCCCGCCTCGCGCAACGCCACGGCGACGTAGGCGGTCAGCGCCGTCTGCCCCTGCCCCCCCCCCATCATCGCCTCGTGATGGACGAAGCCGACCTGCTCGAACGAGCCGTCGGGTCGTTGCACCGTGCGAATCCAGTCGCGCGCGGCGGTCTGCACCGCCTCGTCGATGTAGATCAGTTCCTTCGCCTGCGCGAAGGTTTTCAGCACGAACGCGGTCAACCACAGGCTCCCGCTCTTGTCGCGCTGCCCGAACGCCGAGTACGAGCCGTCCGTGCGGCGGTAGGTCAACTCGCGCTGGTAGCCGGTCAGCATCAGCACCTCGGCCTTCGCCGCGATCTCCGGCTTATCCTGCCCCGTTTCCTTCAAGTAGCGCGCGACGAAGACATCGGGCGCGAAGAGGAGCATGTTCTGCTCGCCGCAGCCGTAAGGCATCTGCAACAGGCTTTCCAGGCCGTTGATCGTCTGGCTGAGGATGTTGCCGGTCAGCGCGACGAGCGCGCGCGACGACCCGGTGATCGCGGCGGCGGGCACGGCGAGTTCGACGGTGCGCGGCGTGCCCGCCGTGAGGATCAGGTTCTCGACCCGTTCGCGCCCGACCCCTTCCGGCTCGACGATCAGCTCCTTGATGATCGCGTCGGTCCGCGTCTGGCCCCGCGCCGTGATCTTCAGCTTGCCCACGCCGAGGCCACGCGGGCGGATCGTGAACGCCGCCGCCCCGACCGACTGCGGCTCGACCGTCACGGACTGCGTACGTTGCCCGAGCAGTTCGAACCACTCCGCCGCGTCGATCTCGACGCTGTACGTCTGCTTCGTCGTGTCGTAGTTATAGAGCGCGATCTTCACCGGGAACTCCTCGCCACGGATGGCGGAGTAGGGCAGATCGACCGTGACGAAGAACGGCTGGAAGACCCGCACCTCGGCCTCGCCGATCCCGAGGCCCTTGTCCTTCGAAAGGGCGACCGCCCGGAAGTTCCAGGTGGTGATGCTGTCCGGCGCGGTGAGGCGCTGCGTCGCCCGCCCGCTCGCATCGGTCGTCATGTCGGCCCACAGCCAGGTCTCGGGGAAGAACTCGCGCGTGCGCTCCGGCTCGGCCTGGCCCTGCTCGGCGGCGGCGGCGGCCACCGGGGCGGCGGGCGCGCCACTGGCGGCGGCAGCGCGCGGCGCGGCGGCGGCAACCCCGTTGTCGACCGCGCCCAGCCCCCGGCCACTGGCGACCTGTTGCAACTGCTTCCCGGCGGGTACCTTCCGATTGGTGAGGATCATGAGGCCCGCACGCTGGAACGCCTCCTTCGCGCCCGGATTGATCGAGGAGGTCGGCGCAACCGGCGCGGCGACCGCGACGCGCGGGGCCGGGGCCACCCCGCCGGGCGCTGGCTGCGGTGCCACGCCACCGGGTGCTGGCAGCGGCACAGGGCCACCGGGCCCCTGATCTACGTCGTGCGCCTCGGCCTGCGGCGTGCCATATAAGCGCTCGATCTCGTCGAACACTTGGCGCAGGTTGAGGCGATTCTCGGCCAGGATGAAGACGGCCCGATCGACCGCCGCGAGCCCGACCCGCGCCGCGCCCTCGGTCTGCACGCGCACGTCCAGCTCCTCGCCCGGCTTGACTTCGCCCCGCTCGGGGGTCAGCGTCACGCGCTGCGGCAGCGTCCCCTCCACCTTGAAGGAGAGCCAATCGACCGCGACCTCGCTGTCGGGCAGGATCTGGTAGACGACCAGCCGCGCCTCTGGGGCCAGCACCGGATCGAGATTCACGACGATCTCGTTGCCGCGCGCTTGGTCGGAGAAGACGACCTTGCCGCGCGCCAGCACCTCGTAGTAGAAGCCCTTCGCTTCTTTCGTCGCGGTCACCCGGAATTGCGCCTGTCCACCCACCTTCAGCGCGCCCGCGCCGATCTGCTCGACCCGCAGGAACGCGCCGCTCGGCGAGTAGGAGGCGCGCAGGGTCAGCGGCGTCCCATTGAGCTTGCCACGCCCCCCCTTGGGGGTGAAGGTGGCCTGGGCGGAGAGGAGGATCGCCCCGGCAGGGGGCGTGAGGGTGAGGGTCGCCGCGCCATTCCTCGTCGTCGCCTGGCGCGTCTCACCCTTCAGGTTGCCGTACTGCTCGTCCTGGTAGCCGACCGTCACGGCCACGTCGAGATCGGCGGGGCTCTTGTCCGGCCCCTCGGCAAGCACGAGGAGGGCCAGCGGCAACCCCGGCTTGAACGACCCGCTCTCGGGGATGAGGCGCACCGCCACCGGCGCGGCGACGATCGTGACCAGCGTGCCGCTCGTCTCTTCGTAGCCGGTCGCCGCCTCGCGCACCGTCACGTCCAGGCGCACCGACCCACCGCCGCCGTTGCCCGGCGACCCGGCGATGTACGCCGCCGCCGGAACCTCGAAGGTCGCCTTGCCGTCGAGCGGGCGGGTGATCCGCGCGTATTCCTGCCAGGTGCCGCGATAGCGCAGGGCGACGATCTCGGCCTCGCCCTTGACCTGCTTGCCGAAGGTGTACTCGGCCCCGACCGTGCCGACGATCGGCTCCGACACCAGCGCCCACGCCTTCGGCAGCGTCACCACGACCCCGTACTTCGGCAACACGTACTCTTCCACCCGCACATCGAGCTGCGTGGAGCGCCCCCCGGCCCCAGTGCCGCTGAGGGCGCGCAGCTTCCAGACGCCGAGATTCGGCTCGCTGGCGAGGGGCAGTTCGAGCGAGGCCATGCCGTAGTCGTCCACCGCGACGAGCTTCCTGAAGACCTTGATCCCCTTCGCGTCGGTCGCCTCCACCGTCGCCCGCCCCGCCACCGGGCGCAGCGCGCTATCGAGCACCAGCAGGCGCATCCGTATCGTCTGGCCCGGCTTGTAGATCGGCTTGTCGGTCTCCAGGAAGAGGATCGTGCCGTCCTCGACCCGCACCGCCCCCTCGTCCCGGAAGCCGCTGCCGCTCACGCGCAGGGTATAGTCGCCGGGGGCCAGTTGCGGCACCGGCAGGGCCACGCCTCCCCGCCCCGCCACCCAGTCCTCCTTGCTGGCGAGGATTTGCCCGTCCTTCAGCAGCGCGACGGCGACCTTGGTGGTCGTGGGACGGTCGCGGTTCGCCAGCGCGAAGGAGATCGTCTCGACGCCGCCCGCGCGCATGATCCGCGGCGCGGTCGCCACATAGCTCGCCGCCGCCTCGCTGACGCCCGGCGTCGGCACCGGCACGGTCGTCGGCACCAACGCCCGGCCTGCGGTCGCGGTCGGCCCCGTTGCCTGGCCGCTCACAGTGGTCGGGGCCACCGTGCCGGGCGGGGGCTCGACCGGCTGGCCCACCCCGCGCCGCCGCGCCGCGACCGCCAGCCCACCGGTCCCCGCGACCATCAGCGCGGCGGTCGCCCCGGCCACGAAACGGCGGCGACTGATGGTGGTGCTGGTGGTCTCCCGTCCGCCCGGCGTGGGGGGGTGCGTCTGAGGTTGTGTCTGCTGGTCTTGCTGCGCCGATTCCCGCTCGTCCTGCATTTGCTCGTCGCTCATGGCCGCGTCATCCTTTCCCACATGTCCCACATGGTGCTCAATTGCTCGCTGGTATGTCGGGGAGATGTTCGGTATCCCGTTCTGCCCTGAGTAATGCGCGAACACGCGGAAAGTTTTACGCCGATCGCCACGAGCGCACGCACCCCCATTTGGGACGTGCGGCGCGTGCCCACTGGGAGCCGGGTTACGCTAGACTATGCGCGAATGCGCGGCGAGGCCGCCCGCCAATACGCGGGCGGTCACAGATGAACGGGAGCGATACGCCATGACCACCGGCACCACCGGCACCACCGGCACCGATCACGCCCGGCAGTTGCACCTGACCATCCTCGCGGGCGAGTACGCCGTCTCCCGCCTCGCGCCCGACACCCCCGCGCTCCCGGCCTGGGCGCTGGTCGGCCCCTGGTACTCGATCACGCGCACCGCCGACGAAATCTCGATCGTCTGCCCCGCCGCCGCCGTGCCCGACGACGTGACGACCGAGCGCGGCTGGCGGATGTTCGTCCTCACCGGCCCCTTCCCCTTCGGCCTGACCGGCATCCTCGCCGCCGTCCTCGCCCCGCTCGCCACCGCCGCCATCCCGATCTTCGCCCTCTCCACCTTCGACACCGACTACGTGCTGGTGAAGGCGGGCGACCTGGAGCGCGCGGCGGCGACGTTACGCGCGGCGGGGCATGTGGTTAGATAGAGCCTGCAAGCAAAGGCGGGTTCTTAGGCGAACGGTGACTGTTCAGGTTATCGATTCCGCATGGGGAAGGGATATATGTGGGCGCAACAGGGGCGCAATATGACATTGACAGAGCCAAGGCTCTTCGCCGTATATCCGCTCCCCGCGCAGAAATTGCGCCCTTGCATCGCTTGAAGCACAACCTGAACAGTTACGGCGAACGGATTTGTCTTGACTACCCAAACCCTTCTATGACTTCGAACGCCTGGGACAAAGTTCCCCCGCAATGTGTCAGCCAGCTTGGCGGGCGACTGATGGGGACGGATAACCACAATGTCTCGGTACCTCCACTGCCAGTATGTTGCGGAGTGTGGCCGATGACGTGCGCTCTCAAAATCTCCTTGGAAATAACCTAACAATGGGCATCGAAAGGAGATATACCAAGGCAAATGACGTAGTCATAATTCTGATCTCGAATCTGCTGGAATTTATATAGACCGCTTTCCCATAATACTACAACGTGAGATTGGCGCTACGCCTGCATTTCTGATACGCTTGGTTGCCGATGACATCGCCCAAATTTGGCGTCAGTACTTGGCGCATCGGTGGCCGCCTCCAAAATGTCACGTTGTAGTAATAATGTCGAGAACTTAATTTCCACGCGCCGCCCAGCGATGACCCGATCGGCTTCTGAGTCACTACTCCGTATTACATCCAACCCTTTAGCAGCACACCATCCAGATACAAGCTGTTCACCAACCTTACCAATCTGCCTGGAACGCAGGGTTTTGATCCATTGGAACGGGCTATCTACCCACGGATCTACCATCCCTTCCCGAATATAGTCCCCTTTGAGTGTAGCCGCAAGCGCGGCAAGCATTAAGACATCTGGTTTCAACACTCTTCCTGTCATGCAGTCTCCCCTCCTCATACCCCACGGCTGGTAAGTTTGTGCTAAATGCACTTCGCGTCTTCGTAATTCTTGGAAGTTGGCAAATCCCGTTCCCTGCGCGGTACTATACCATAGTACGTTCGCCCGACTCGGCATCTGAATTCGGGTCGATCATCACCATTAGGAGGTGGGCTATGCGTGAGATCATCTTTGCAGACAATCTTCAGATATTACAGTCATTAGAAAGTGGCTCGGTGCCACTCATTTATATTGACCCACCATTCAATACAGGCCGGGTTCAGTCGCGGACGCAGATTCGGACCATACGTTCAGCGGATGGCGATCGAGTTGTATTCCAAGGGCATAGATACCAAACGACAAGGATCGCAACTCGCGCGTTCAACGATACTTTCGATGATTTTCTTGCGTTTATTGAACCCCGCTTAGTTGAGGCTTATCGCGTACTAGCCCCGAATGGTTCGCTCTACTTTCACATCGACTACCGCGAGGTCCACTACTGCAAAGTGCTGCTAGATAGCATCTTCGGTCGTGATTGCTTCCTCAACGAAATTATCTGGGCCTACGACTATGGAGCACGAACAAACAAGCGTTGGCCCGCAAAACATGACAATATCTTGCTATACGTGAAGAATCCTACGAACTACATCTTCAATTCTGAAGATGTTGATCGTGAGCCGTATATGGCACCCGGTCTGGTTGGGCCTGAGAAAGCAAGTAGAGGCAAACTTCCTACCGACACTTGGTGGCATACCATCGTGAGTCCGAATGGGAAAGAAAAAACGGGATACCCGACCCAAAAGCCGCTTGGTGTTCTTCGTCGTATCGTCACAGCTTCATCGAACCCTGGCGACGTTGTGCTTGATTTCTTCGCGGGTAGTGGCACCACAGGAGCCGCCGCCGCCGAGATTGGCAGGAAATTTCTTTTGGTAGATAACAACGAGGAGGCACTGATCACGATGGCTAAACGCTTCGCCACCCTTCACGGGATTTGCTTCAAAAACTTTGACCCATCACCTTATTCGCACACAATCGGCGCACAACCCCTACTATTGTGAACTTTCATTATGAGATTGACATCTCTACATCATGGAAGCCGACGTAACTGTTCAGGTACCACCTCATTGGATGCCAGGGCGCGATTTTCGCATGGCGAAGGGCCACGCGGCGAAGCGCCTTGACCCCCTCAAGGTCCGATCGCGAGCGAAAGCGGCCATCTGCACCCGGTTTCGCCCATTGGACATCCAAGCGCATCCCTTCCCCATGCGGAATCAAGTACATCGACAGCTAAGAAGCCGACTTATCAACCAAGGCAACCCCGTCTAATCAGTGCCCCAGCGTCCCCGCCGCCAGCTTGCGATAGCCCGCCCGCGCGACCGGCCAGCGGTGCAGCAGACCCGGCAGGCGCGGCAGCAGCCAGCGGGCGATGGCCGCCGTGACGCGCAGCGCACGCTCCTGGCGCGCGGTCCAGCGGAAGCCATAGGCCGCGCGGACGGCGGGCGGCAGCAGGCCGATCGTCGGCAGGGCGGTCAGCGGGCTGATCAGGCGTGCCCAGCGCGGCCGACCGGGCGCGACGATCTCGCGCGCCAGTTCGCGCGCGGCGGGGCCGACGACGACGGTGCCATCCGCGAGCCGCGCCGCGATGTAGCGCTCCACCTCGGCGGCGGTTCGCGGCAGGAAGCCGTCGGGGAGGCCGAGCAGCGGACCGAGCGCGGTCGATTCCGCGCAGTAACGGTCGCGCTCCTCCGGCGTCAACGGGCCGACATAGAGTTCATAGGCGCGCGGCAGGAGGGACGCGAGCGTGGCCTGGACCCAGGCCAGCAGGGCGGGATCGTGCGCCGAGTAGGGTGCCCCGGCGGCGTGCGCGCCGACCCCCGCCCCGAGCGTGCCGTGGATATGGTCGTGGATGCGATTGATGCCCTCCGCCGCCCGCCGCCGCTCCTCGTCGGAGCCGAAGGTGAGCGCCAGCATCGCGCGGATCGTCTGGTCGAGGCGTTCGAGACGCCGTGCGGGCTGGCTGACGGCGACACTGTGCTCGGCCACCCCCGCCGCGACCAGCGGATGCGCCAGTTGCAGCAGGATCGCCGCCCCCCAGCCGAGGAGCGTCACCGTTTCGCTGTTTACTTTCCAGGCGACCGGCGGATCGGCGGGATCGGGCCGCCACGGCGCGGCGACATCAGGCGTGGCAACGGGACTCGTCATCGAGGCCATTCCCCATCATTCTCATCGGGCGGGCGGCATCGCCCTTCCCCCACCGGGCGCTTCGCCGCCGCAACGGCAGGAAGCGGTTCAAAGCCTCTCATGCAAGGGTAGCGCACCCCCGCGCCGCGCCGCCACGTCTGCCGCGCGCAATGCGACGTCTTGCGTTCCTCAACGCCACGTTTCGCGACCGCACGTCGGCGTCTCCGCAGCCCAGCCCCACCCTCCCTTTCAGGGGGGGGTCGCCGCCGCAGCGGCAAGGGCAGAGCGGAGCGGGGCCGGGGAGGGGTCCGTCCTCCTCACGTCTCACATCTCACGCCTCACGTCCCCTGCCGGTAGTGGGTCAATTTGAATCGGCCCGCTCGCGATCCTCGATCAGCGCCACGATCTCATCGAGCGACCAGACGTGATCGGCCACGCCCGCCGCCATCGCCGGGGTCGGGTACGCGAGGTCGCGGCGCTGCAAGGTCAGGTGAGGGCGGCAGAAGTTGT